>Ga0157379_10000069_pt1 | contig 64939 bp, 62 predicted proteins | sample S25metaG_FD_121802 | JGI IMG/M metagenome (GOLD analysis project Ga0157379, IMG submission 121802) | Switchgrass rhizosphere microbial communities from Kellogg Biological Station, Michigan, USA - S2-5 metaG | ecosystem: Host-associated > Plants > Roots > Rhizosphere > Soil | place: USA... | reverse complement strand
TATCGCCACGCGTCAGTTGGTGCTTCTCGAGCAGGTTGGCAAGAAGTTCAGCCGAAGTATCGATTTCGAGATGCTCGCCAAGGAAGGAATTCTCGAACTCATGCCGGAGAGATTGACTCTGGGTGGAAAACAGCGGGAGTTCTCGTTGTCGATTCTTGGTGTAGATGCAAAGACCCGCGAGATTCGGATTGAGATGGGTGTGCGGACCCCACAGGAATCGTCCGCCATGCAGTTGCGCAAATTTGTGGTTGGCGATTTTGACTTTCCAATGATCGATAACACGCGCCTGTCGAGTGACCAGCGCGCCGCCGTGGTGATTACGCAGTCGGGAGAGAGCAGCGCGGAGATCACGCTCGTCTACTTCCCAGGGTCTTATGCCAGCATGAAAGAGAAGATCTCCTCCGATGAAGTCATCGAACAGTTCCGTTCCCAGCAATAAGCTTTCTTGCACCTGCCGCGAAAACGGTGTTACAAGTCCCCGTAGATCCTGAAACAGGGAATCATCTGGGGGCATTTTCCATGAGAAGAAAATTGTTCATCAGTATGGTTGTAGCGCTGGTTCTTCCATCTCTGGTCTCGCCGGTTTTCGGCCATCATTCCTTCTCTGCGGAGTTCGACGCCACGAAGCCGGTTCAAATGGAGGGCGTGGTCACCAGAGTGGAGTGGATGAACCCCCACGTCTACTTCTATATGGACGTAGCGGACGCGACCGGCAAAGTCGTGAATTGGGCCTGTGAAATGGGGAGTCCGAATGCGCTTCAGCGACAAGGCTGGAATCGCAACACGCTGAAGACCGGAATGAAGGTGGCGTTCGAAGGCACTCTTGCAAAAGACGGAAGTTCCAAGACGAACGCGCGGAACGTGACGGTGGACGGCAAGCGGTTGGGCGCGGCTTCCAGTGAAGGTGTGACGCCCTAGCGCGAAGAATCCTATTTTTTGCGTGTGTCCTTCTCGTTCTCGAGGCAGATGAATTCCAGCAGGTCTCCACTGGTTGCAAGGGTTGCTTCTACAGTCACGGTCCAGGGTTTCGTGTACGCTTTGGGATCGTCGATCGTGATCTGAATGTCCATGTGGCCGAAATCCTTGCGCAGGAATCGCATGTTCACGTGCAAAGCTTCGGTTGATGGCTTTCCCAGCTGATCCAGCCATATTCTGCCGTTAAAGCCGCCGCTATCAACTACCAGCGTATCGCCCTCCCATTTACCCGTGGAGTAGCCCATCCAAGTCGGAGTCACATCATCGCTGGGAACGAACTCACGTCCATCCATGAAGACCTGCCACCAGAGATTGAACGCCTCGTGAACGAACACGGTGTAGCCGGGCGACTGAACGATCCGCCATGGCGCGGGCGCGACAAGAATTTTGGGAAGACCCTGGGGGAGGCAGTTGGCATCGGGCTCTTCCTTCCAGTGCAATCCTGCGGCGCGTTCGTCATAAACGGTCTTTGCCCACTGTTGGAACGGAACGTCTTCGGGTTTCAAATCCGATGCGAGGTTACGGAGATACTTCGTCGGCGCATTCCAAATACCGGACAAGTCGGGTTTGCCATCCGGAAGGCGAGGCGCAGGAGCAGAAAGATTCAGCCGTCCATCGGCGGCGCGAGGAACCGCCGGAGGCGGAACCTTGGTCCATTGCGAGAACATTGGGCGAGATCCGGCAAGCATCCCCACCAGGCCCAGCAGAACGTGCCTTCTTGTGGTCATGATGCACACTTCCTTCCCGTTTCGTGCTGCGCTGCGGCAAAACGTATACGGTGCGCTGGTGGATGTCAAGGCAGCCCGTACCCTGTGTCTGCAGTGCCTTATTATCAATCACTGTTGATGACTGCTGAAACGGAGAGGATGGCCATCGGGCGCCATTTCAGGGTGAATTCCGATCGCCCGGGTAGCCCAAATCCTTTCTTGACCAACGCGATAGTAGCGCATCGTACCAATCCCAACCAGTCTCACTTCTCTTAGTCGTGGCCGGCCGCTGAGTATGGCTCCCGAACTGCTTCCGTTATTCGAGGGACAGTATCAACTTTGCGTTGGAAATGAATGAATGAAAGGAGTCTTTATGGCCGGAAAAAACACAGCAGCTTTCGGTATTTTTTCCACGCGCGCAGATGTTGAACGAACCGTTGACGCGCTGCGAGCGGAAGGCTTTCGCAACACCGATATTTCCGTGCTCTATCCTCTGAACGTTGGCACAAAAGATTTGGCACACGAGGAAGCCAGCAAAGCGCCGGAGGGCGCGACAACCGGCGGCGCAACCGGAGCAGTTCTCGGAGGAGCGCTGGGCTGGTTGGCCGGCATTGGTTCACTCGCGATTCCCGGACTCGGACCTTTCATTGCAGCAGGCCCGATCCTTGCAGCTCTCGCGGGTGCTGGAGTCGGTGGAGCAGTAGGGGGTGTGACCGGCGCTCTCGTCGGCTACGGAATTCCTGAATACGAAGCCAAGAGATATGAAGGCCGCGTTAAAGACGGGGGCATTCTTCTCTCCGTTCACTGCGATGACTCCGATTGGACAAAGAAGGCCAAACAGATTCTCGAGAACATGGGAGCGAAGGATGTCTCGTCAACTGGAGAATCTTCTTCGGATTTCGATGCCTCGGATCGTCCTCGGACGAAAACGGGGACGTAGACACCCGCTCAGGCCATCGCCCATTGTGGCGATCGCCTGAGGATAGGCTGAATGCCAATATTGAATTCAAAGAGGTGAATCGTGAGATACCTGACATGGGTACTGCTAATGAGTCTGGTGTGTTTTGGAGCCGCCTGCAGTAATGACACAAACACGATAAAGAAGGACACAACAACAACTCCGAACACGACCCCGACGCCGCCTCCGGATGCTGACAACACAGCGAAAAATGCGGATACGCCGGGAGCAAGTGTAACGAATCAGAGTGAAAGTGAAGCAGATATTCAAATATCGGCTGCGGTGAGAAAAGCCGTCGTCGATGACAAAGCACTCTCAACGAATGCGCATAACGTCAAGATCATTACTTCGAACGGTATTGTGACATTGAGAGGGCCTGTGAAGAACGACCAGGAGAAATCGTCGATCGAGTCGAAAGCGAAACAGGTGGCGGGTGTATCGCGCGTCGAGAATCTCCTCGAGGTAGAAAAGAATCCCTAAAAGGACTGGTCTTTGAAGAGGCAAACGAACAGCGCGACCAGGAACACCCGGCGAAAGGAGCCTACGCCGGGGCCGGAACGCCGCGATCTGCAACCTGCAGATCGCGGCATCCGCGCCATCGCACAACTCGAACGCGAACATCAGGAGTCGCGGTCGTTCGTGGATCGTATCTCGACTTCAATTACGAGAAAGGCCGGGAGCGGAACTGCGCTGGTTATCCATGCCATATGGTTTTTTGTCTGGGTGATCGCAAATGTTGGTCTCTTCGGCGTTGAACCTTTCGATCCCTTCCCGTTCAGTCTGCTGACAACCATCGTTTCCCTTGAGGCAATCTTTCTCACGCTGTTCGTTCTTATCAGCCAGAATCGCATGTCTCATGAGGCCGATCGGCGGGCTGAACTCGATCTTCAGGTGAACCTCCTGGCTGAGCAGGAAGACACGATGACTCTCCGAATCCTGCACGATATCTCTCACCATCTCGGTGTGAAGGGAACCGCAAGCAAAGACCTCGCGGACTTGCTTAAGGAAACCAGGCTGGACGAGCTTTCCCAAAAGTTGGATAAGGAACTCCCTGCGGACAACCCATAACTTACGCGACAACGAACTGCTTTGTGGTGTACAACTCCTCCCAATCGTTAGAGTGGGAGGAGATTCGTATGTCTGATCGTCGCGCGTTCCTGCAGTTTCTTGCGGGGAGTCCCTTACTGGCAGGATTTCCGTCCAGGCTCCAAGCACTGGCACAAGTGGAGATCGACAAGGCAGCGGATGCCCTCGATGTTTTCGATTTCGAAGTGCTCGCGAAGAAGGTCTTGCCACCGGCTCACTGGGGCTATATGGCGACCGGCGTCGATGGAGAACAAACCCTGAAGGCCAACCGGGATGGCTTTTCGCGCTATCAGTTACGGACGCGCCGTTTCGTTGACGTGAGCCGCCTGGAGATGTCAATCGACCTGTTCGGCGCTCGATACACCTCTCCAATCGTTCTGTGCCCGGTCGGCAGCCAGAAAGCGTTCCATGCGGACGGCGAAGTTGCGGCCGCCCGGGCTGCGCAGGCTAAAGGAAACGTACAGATACTCTCAACGCAGACGTCGTATGCGGTGGAAGACGTCGTTAAGGCGCGTGGTGGTCCTATCTGGTACCAGCTTTACACCACCGACAACTTCGAAATCACGACGAAACTCGTCAAGCGAGCGGAAGCTGCGGGTTGTACGGTGACCGCGGTCACCGTGGATCTACCGGCCGGCCGAAACACGCCAACCATGCAGCGATTCCAGCGAACCGATACTCGTGCGTGTGGCAACTGCCACAGCGATGCGACCGGTAACCTTGCGAACCCTCGCGTTGGCGGTGGCACCAATGCATCGAAGCCGATGTTCAACGGAGTTAATACACAGGGGCTGGGATTGACTTCGCCATCGCTCACCTGGGACTTCATCAAACGCCTCAAAGACGTGACAAAGATGAAGGTTGTCATCAAAGGCCTCGAAACGCGCGAGGATGCGGCGTTGGCGGTAGAGCATGGCGCAGACGGCATCGTCGTTTCCAATCACGGGGGACGCGCCACCGAAACGGGGCGCGGAACGATCGAGTGTGTGGCGGAGGTGGTGCAGGCTGCTCGTGGGCGCATCCCTGTGATCGTGGATGGTGGATTTCGACGCGGTACAGATATCTACAAGGCGCTGGCCCTCGGCGCCACTGCCGTCGGTGTAGGGCGCCCGTATATCTGGGGCCTTTCCGCCTTCGGCCAACAAGGCGTTGAGCGCGTTATTGAGATTCTCAACAATGAACTTCGACTCGCGATGGTCGGATGCGGAGCACGTTCATTGAAAGAGATCACTGCGGCTTCCATCATCGACACGGGGAGGCGATGAGTTTTTTGCGAGTGCTCTGAGTTAGGAGTAGTGGATGAAGTCACCGGTGGTTGCGCCCGCTATGCTCGCTTAACCACCGGCTACTTGTCTAGCACCCCTTCCGGGGTGCACTCAGGACACAAAGCACGAGACTATCGGTCGATTTACAACGCCGCTCGCGTTTTCCGTAAACCATTCGTGACCGCGGGGAGTATAAGTAAGTACAGAACGGTACGAAGGAGTCGGTATGAAGCGCTCGCCCCGCGTTTTGTCCGTAATCGTCTTGTTAGCGCCCGCCCTGATCCTGGGCCAGACATCTCGGAGCTTTGACGTCAAGCTCACACCTGAAAAACAGATCCTCCATGTTCTGAACCGACTCACTTTTGGCGCGCGCCCCGGCGATGCCGCGGAGGTAAAACGTCTTGGCGTTGAGCGCTGGATTGATCTGCAGCTGAACCCGGAACGGATTTCTGAGAATCCGGCGCTCGCCGCAAAAATCGAACCGCTCGAAAGCCTGAAGCTGCTGACCTGGCAGATCAATGAAAAATACGCCCCGCCGCAACCCGTCAAGGTCCAGCGTTTTGAGCCGGCATCAGTCCTGGCTCCCACTCAGATAAGGACGATGTATAGCGGGACTGTCGACGAGCGCCGTGAACTATTGATGTCGATCCCTGCAAACATTCGCAGCGACTTGTTAGCCGCTGCGCCGCCCCAGTTCACCGAAGGAATTCCCGAGCTGCAGGAAGAAGTGGCAAAGGCGCGTCAGGCACAGCAGCAGGCGCAACAGGCAGAGCGGCGCCGGCTAATGCCGCCTTTAAATGAGTTGTTGGCACAGGATCAAATCCGGCAGCTAAGAATGGGCACGGATCAGGAAAAACTAGCAATCATCGATTCACTGGATCCGCAAAAGCGACAGCAGGTCCTGCGAAGCCTCGGTCCGCAAGCTCTGCAGGGTTTGCCACAGCTGCGACGTGAAGCGATGGCCTTGACTCAGCCCCAGCAACTCGTCAACGCGGAACTGATCGAAAACAAGCTCTACCGGGCCATCTATTCCAATCATCAGCTCGAGGAAGTCCTGGTCGATTTCTGGATGAATCACTTCAATGTGTACAACGGCAAAGGACCGGCACGTGTCCTATTGACCAGTTATGAGCGCGACGCGATCCGTCCTTATGTTTTTGGGCATTTCAAGGACATGTTGCTTGCCACGGCCCGGCACCCGGCGATGCTCATCTATCTCGATAACGCCAGCTCCCAGGCGCCACGCGACGATGTTCCGATGCCCCTTCTGCCAAATCAGCAACCGCCCAGAAGACCGGGGCTCAACGAGAATTATGGCCGGGAGTTGATGGAGTTGCACACGCTTGGCGTAGACGGAGGATACACGCAAGAGGATGTCGTCGCGGTGGCGCGCGCTTTCACCGGGTGGACCGTCGTCGAGCCAAACAAGTACGCCGAGTTTAATTTCAATGGCAACATGCACGACAGGAAAGAGAAGCAGGTTCTTGAACACGTGCTGCCGCAAGGACGAGGTGAACAGGACGGGCTGGATGTGATCGACATCCTCGTTCACCATCCCTCGACGGCGAAGTTTATCTCGAAGAAGCTGGCACAACGCTTCGTTGCCGACGATCCACCGCAGCCCCTGATCGATCGGATGGCCGCAACCTTCACCAGAACCGACGGCGATCTTCGCGCCGTTTTAAAGACGATGTTCTCCTCCCCGGAGTTCTCTTCCGAAGGGGCGTTTCAAGCCAAACTGAAGTCGCCGCTTGAAATCGTTGTGAGTTCCGTCCGAGCAGTGAACGCGGATGCCGTGGACACGACCGCATTAGCACAACGGATCGCCGATCTCGGGCAACCCCTCTATGGGAAAGTAGAGCCGACGGGGTATCCCAACACCGGCGAGAGTTGGGCGAGCACTGCGGGAATTCTGGGCCGCATTAATTTCGCAACGGATCTAACGGCGGGCCGAATACCAGGTGTAAGGACAGACATGAGCCGTTTCAATTTCAAGTTGCCCGCAGCCGTTGCGACCGAATTGCTGGGCACGCCACCGTCTGCGGCGACGATTGAGTCTATTGAGAAGGGGATTCAGGGGAAGGAAGTGACGCCCTCGATGCTGGCAACCGTTGTTTTGAGTTCCCCGGAATTCCAGCGGAGGTAACCCATGCTGACGCGACGTTACTTCATCAAATCATCCGCGGTTGTTATGGCCGGTTTCGGGATCGCCCCGGCATGGCTTGCGCGTGCTGCAGGTCCGGAGGACGGCAAACGAAAGATCCTGATCTCCATCTTTCAGCGTGGCGCAGCTGACGGCTTGAACATTGTTGTTCCGTTCTTTGAGAAGCGTTACTACGACATTCGCCCGAGTATTGCGATACCGGCGCCGGGTAAACCCAACGGCGCGATCGACCTCGATGGCCGTTTCGCTCTGCATCCGCAACTGCAGCCGCTCAAACCCCTGTGGGACAGCGGCCAGCTTGCCATTGTCCATGCCGCAGGCTCACCCGACGGGAATCGTTCTCACTTTGAGGCGCAAGACCAGATGGAATCCGGTACGCCGGGCAGGACCACTGAAGATGGATGGCTAAATCGTACGCTTCAGCCGGCGACTCCTTCGACATCGCCGATTCGTGCCGTTGCAATGGGTTCGAAAATGCCGCGAACACTGCGCGGGACTCGAAACGCCATTGCCGTTGGGGACCTTCAACAGTTTCAGGCGCGTGATCAGAGCGTTGCGTCGATCCTTGAAGGCATGTATGCCTCGACTCCAGACGCGCAGATGGGCGCGCAGGGCAAGGGAACCTTCGATGCAATGAAGATGATCGACTCCATCAATCGCACTGCTTATACTCCCGCCAATGGCGCGCAGTACGTGGGGGAGTTCGGCAACGCATTGCGCGGCATCGCTCGGCTGATCAAATCCGACGCGGGGCTCGAAGTAGCGTTCGCCGATATCGGAGGGTGGGATCATCACAGCAACGAGAATGGTCAACTGCCGGGGCTTCTCAACCAGTTCGGCACTTCACTGGCAGCTTTCGCCCGCGATATGGGCGATCGGATGTCTGACATCGTCCTGGTGACGATGTCAGAGTTCGGGCGCACCGCTGCTGAAGATGGCAACAACGGAACGGATCACGGTCATGGCAACGCGATGTTTGTATTGGGTGGCCCCGTGAATGGCGGAAAAGTGTATGGGACCTGGCCTGGTCTTCAGCCCGAACAGCTCTTTGAGAGGCGCGATCTGCAAGTGACCACAGATTTTCGCGCTGTTCTCAGCGAACTGGTCCGCGATCACCTGAGCCAGCCTGCGGAGCGGGCTTTCCCCGGTTACAAGCTCGGGGATCCGCTGGGCCTTCTCAAGACGTAAATCGGGGGCGGGAAATAAGGGGACGGACTACTCAACCCCCAAACTCCTCGAGAAATTGCGCGGACATCGAAATCTTCTCCGGGAGTTTGGGGGTTGAGTAGTCCGTCCCCTTATTTCCCGCCCCCGATTTCTTGAGTTTGGACGTGATTCCGCGCTAGTGTAGCGAAGATCTTTCAGGAGAATACACGATGAAACTCAGATTATTTGCCTCGGTCCTTGCCATTGGGATATTGGCTGCCGGCCAGGCCAGCGCGCATCATTCGTTTGCCGCAACATATTTCGAAGACAAGACGATGCAGGTCGAAGGAAAGCTCGTGCAGTTCCAGTTTCGAAATCCCCACTCGTTCATCCAATTAGAGGTTAAAGACGAGAGTGGGCAGGTGGTGCGATGGTCCATCGAATGGGGTGGCGCTTCCCAGTTGGGCAGCCAGGGCGTAACAAACGAAACCCTCAAATACGGGGATATTGTGACCATCATGGGGAATCCCGGCCGCGATCCGGACGATCACCGCATCCGCATGCTTTCGCTTCGACGCAAGTCCGACAATTTCGGCTGGGGACAGCGACCTGGTGAGGTTGTCAACTAAATGCCTCGCGGACTGTATGGGTTACTGTTCGCGTTCCTTATCGTCACACCCGCATACGGACAGATCAGCATCGTCGGCGAGTGGGCCGGCCGATATCACGAGGACTTTGACGATCGTGTTCCCGGCGAGGTTCAGGGCGACTTTACGGGCGTTCCGATCAACGAAGCGGCGCGGCGCTATGCCGAATCCTATGACGTCCGCCGCGTGAATCTGCTCGAGCATCAATGCCAGCCTTACAACCTTCCGCACATTTATCGCGGCCCGCTTCAATTTCGAATCTGGGAAGAGAAGGATCCGGCCACGCAGGAAGTCATCGCGTACAAGGAATACATCGGGACGTACATGCAATACCGGACGATCTGGATGGACGGCCGTCCGCATCCTCCCGACTACGCTCCCCACACGTTTATGGGCTTTTCCACGGGGAAATGGAACGGGGATGTTCTGACCGTCAGGACCACGCACATCAAGAAGGAGTTCTATCGGAGAAGCGGGCTTCCGAGCAGCGACCTGACCACCGTCACTGAGCATTACATCCGCCATGGGAATCTCTTGTCGCATGTGCTGATCATCAACGATCCCATCTACCTGACTGAACCCTTCGTCGACAGTCAGGAATTCGTGCTCATGGATCGCGGTAATCAGAATTGGCTGTACAACTGCGAGTATTTGATGGAAGTGCCGATGGACAAGAACAAGGTCCCGCACTACCTGCCAGGAACGCATCCCTTCATTAGTGACTTTTCGAAGAAGTTTGGCCTTCCGCTCGCCGCTGTCTGGGGTGGCGCCGAGTCCACCTATCCGGAATACATGGCAAAGTTGAATGCGGGCAATCCGGCGACGACATTGCGTAACGTTCCGCCACCGCCGGTTCGGACGAACGACGTTCGACCCGAGCTCGCAACCGTGCACGTTCAGGGTAACGTCTACATGCTTGTCGGCGCCGGGGCAAACATCGCCGTGCAGATCGGGGATGAAGGGGTTCTCGTTGTGGATAATGGCGCCGCCGCCTCCCGCGAGAAAGTTCTTGCCGCGATCCGAAAGCTTTCGACGAAGCCAATCCGATGGTTGATCAACACGAGCGCGGATGTGGATCATACCGGTGGCAACGAAACGGTTTCACAGGCGGGAATGACAGTGAACGGAAATCCTGCCGATATCATTGCGCATGAGGGAGTACTCGCGCGCATGACTGAAACGTCGAGGCCCATTACCGAGCGTCCTCTGAAAACTTACTTCGAGGATGGCCGCGACTTTTCCTTCAACGGCGAAGCAATCCTTCTGTACCACTTCAACGGTCACACCAACGGGGACTCGATCGTGTACTTTCGCAGTTCTGATGTGGTCGTGACCGGAGACCTGTTCCTGACGACAACGTTCCCTTCAATCGACCTTCAGGCCGGGGGAACCGTCGATGGCCTGATCGCCGGACTCAACAAGACACTCGATATCACTGTCCCCAAGTACCTTCAGGAAGGCGGCACGTACGTCATTCCCGGTCACGGGCGAATCAGCGATGAGGCTGATGTCGTGGAGTTTCGCGACATGGTCGTCATTATTCGAGACCGTATTCAGGATCTCGTGAAGAAGGGAATGACACTGGAACAGGTGAAGGCAGCCCGGCCCGCCCTTGACTATGAAGGGCGCTATGGAGCAGAAAGCGGCGCGAAGTTCATCGAGGCCGTGTACAAAATTCTGAGCGAGAAAAAATGAGAACCAGGGTCTTCGCAGTTGTCGCGACAATCCTTTCCGGCTGTTTAGCGTCGAGCCTTGCCGCTCAGGGCGGAAGAGGCGCCGTTGCCGGGCGAGGATCAGCTCCAGTCGATTTAACCGGTTATTGGGTGGCCGTTGTTAGCGAAGATTGGCGCCATCGTATGGAGACACCAAAGAAGGGCGATGTGGAGAGCGTCCCCGTGAATGCCGAAGGCAGACGGGTGGCAAACGCCTGGGATCTTGAAAAGGACGATTCGGCCGGCCTTCAATGCAAAGCATTCGGAGTCGGCGGGATTGTGAGACAGCCGGGAAGGTTGCACATTACCTGGCAGGACGACAACACGCTCAAGATGGAATTTGATGCCGGCACTCAAACGCGCCTGCTGACCTTCGATCGGACGAAACAGCCAACGGGTGAGAAGACCTGGCAGGGGTTTTCCACAGCGCAGTGGGAAGGTCCTGGAGGAGGGCGCGGGGCTGCTCCGGTTCGTGCGCAGATCGGAAACAGCACGGGACCGATTGCTCCGGGTGGTGGAGGCAGGGGACAGCGCGGAGGCCCGGCACTCGCAAGTTCCATCAATGAGGGCGGATCGTTGAAGATCGTGACCACGAACTTCCGAGAGGGCTATCTTCGAAAGAACGGTGTTCCTTACAGCGAAAACGCATCGATCACAGAGTATGTCCATCGCCTGCCGTCAGAGCCTGGCGAGGATACGTGGTTGCTGGTGATCACGGTCGTCGAAGATTCGAAATACCTGACGCAGCCCTTTTACACCAGCACGCAGTTCAAGCTCGAACCCAACGGCTCGAAGTGGGCCCCAAGTCCCTGCCGTACGCCCCCACCGCCGAAGTAGCTCGGATTGAAGAAGTAAGAAGTTGTGGTTTGACAGGCTTGTACTGTGTGACATACACTATGCGACGTAAGCTGTGTGTCGTCGGGGTATCAATCGCGAACCATGAACGTTAGTGCCTTCGAACATCTTCGGCTTGAATTGCGGCGGGGCTGCCTGGTGCTGGCAGTGTTGGCCAAGCTCCGTACTGAATATCACGGCTACGCGCTGGTGAAGGCACTGAGAGACGGCGGGCTCGAGATCGACGAGAACACGTTGTATCCGCTTTTGCGCCGGTTGGAAAACCAGAAGTTGCTGGCGAGCGCCTGGCGCGTGGAAGACAAGCGGAACAAGCGCTTCTATCGCCTGTCCGAAGACGGCAGAGCGGCGCTCGATTGGCTGCTGGACGAATGGCGGAACATCAATGGCGCCCTTGAGAAGCTATCGGAGGCACCGATAGCTGCGAGACGGAGGAAAGCATGAAACCCGAGCTGACCAATCAGGAGTTGTTGGACCGATACATTCACGCCGTCAAGTTGAGGCTGATGCTGCCGCCCGACAAGATGGAGGACATCGCGGCAGAAGTGCGGTCCAATCTGGAATCGCAGATGGAAGATCGCGCCACGGCTCTGGGTCGGGAGCTGCGCCCTGAAGAAGTGAGCGCGCTAATCAAACAGCACGGCCATCCGGCGACGGTGGCTCTCCAGTACGGCGAAGCGCCGGGACGTGCGTTGATCAGCCCGGCGTTGTTTCCGTTCTACTGGTTCACTCTTCGAGCCATCCTGACTCTGTGGCTGACAGTCCGATTGATCGTGGTTGTGTTTGCGTTTCAGGGCGCCTCGCCTGCCCGCACGCTCCTGTTGGCCCTGGGCCGCGATGTTTTGCTGGCGGCTCTCATCATTCCTGCCGGCGTCACCCTGCTGTTTGCCATCTGGGAATACCTGGAGTCCAAATACCGCTATTCGGAGAGATGGAAGCCGGAAGCTCTGAGTCCCGTGCCGCCGCCCGGACCGCAATCTCCGAAGCCTCGTCCCATGGTTCAGATCATCGGCGGGATCACATGGCTTATTTTTTTGGCGCTCGCGCTGTACTCGCCGTGGTTCTTCTGGGTTTGGGGCGGAAGAGGTGTTTTCAGCCCGTCTGAGGCTCTTTACGGCATGCGATTCGCGGTGTGGCTGCTGGCCTTCTTCGGGATTTCTCAGTCGTGGCTGGGGCACACGCGTTTCGCGGCGGGCAGGTGGCGGCGGATCCTGCGCTTCGCCGCGGTCATCGGAGGAGTCGCGCTGTCGATTTTCCTTCTGAGCGCGGGTGATTTATTGGTCGCGGGTCCGAAGTGGGATTCCTCGCAGGCGAAGTCGTTGATGACTCTGAATCAGATGATTGCAGGCGTATTGGTGTTGGGCTGCATCGTTGTGGGGCTGGCATTCCTGCGGAAGTTCATCCGTATCGTACGGCGCTGGAGCAGCGACACTCACACACCGGATTTGGCGTCCTAAGAAAATTCAGTCTCGGCTCGGTTCCGGGTATCGTGAGTCGGTCAACGCCAGGGAAACTCAATCCCCGTTTGAGATTTCGTGCGTGCCAGCGTAAAGTTAAAGACTCGCGAATGAGATTTGTTCCCTTCATATTGCGGAATGCCTTCCGTAACAAGCGACGGACGCTCCTCACGATCCTCAGCATCGGGATGTCCCTGTTTCTAATCTCGACGCTCAAGACGGTGCTCGACGAATTGGAGAGTCCGCCCTCGACTCCGGAATCCGCCAAAAGAGTCGTCACGCGGCACCTGACGGGGCTGGGAAGTACCATGCCCATCGCGCACCGCGACCGCATTCGGCAGGTACCCGGTGTTGAGGAAGTCATTGCGAGCCAGTGGTTCGGAGGAATCTACAAGGATCCGGCCAACTTCTTCCCCCAGTTTGCCGTGGATGCCGAGAAGTTCAAAGTAGTGTATCCGGAGATCCATCCTCAGACACCGGAGCAGATGGACGCCTTCGTCAAGCTAAGGACTGCAACGTTGGTGGGTGTCGATTTAGCGAAGAGGTTTAAATGGAACGTTGGTGACAAGATCACCCTGCAGGGCAACATCTTTCCCGCAGACCCGGAGCTCACCATCACCGGATTGGTCTCAGGCGGGGGAAGCGAGAACAACCTCTACTTTCATTGGGACTACCTCAACGAGCTCTTTCCCCAAAACATTTCAGGCACGTTCATCGTGAAAGCGAAAAATGCCGATGACATTTCCGCAATCAGCGAGAGCGTCGATGCGATGTTTTCCAACACGGCGGCTCCGACAAAAACGGAAACCGAATCCGCGTTCATTCTGGGCTTTGCGTCCATGTGGGGAAATGTACGGCTCTTGGTAGCAAGCATTGCCACCGTCGTCATCTTCACGGTAATTCTTGTAGCGGCGAATACTATGGCAATGTCGATAAGAGAAAGGACTGGCGAGATTGCCATTCTGAAAACGGTCGGCTTTAAGCCGGCCCAGATCTTCCGGATGCTTATCGCAGAGTCGGTGTTGATCGCGCTGGCGGGTGGTCTCTGGGGATCGCTAGGCGCTCGTTTTCTCTACGGCCTTATGAACCTGAACAGCGTTTCCCAGGGCTTCATTCAAACGATGACCGTGCGTTGGAGCACCGTCGCCATGTCCGCTGCAATTGCGATCGTCGTCGCGATTTTCAGCACGCTGGTTCCAGCCTATAGCGCGTCCCGCTTGCCAATCGCGGTTGCTGTGAGGCGCCGCGGGGAATAGCCATGATCCCGATTCGCTACAATCTGCGCAGCATCGTGGTGCGTCGTGTCGGGACATTGATGACCATCCTTGGTGTCGCACTCACGGTAACGGTATTCGTCTCGATCCTTGCCATGATTCAGGGCCTGCAAAATACTTTCGTTGACACCGGAGATCCATTGAACCTGATCCTGATGCGGAAGGGTTCCACATCCGAGGTCTACAGCTTTTTCAACCGCGATCTTAAGGGCATTGTTGAAACAATAGACGGCGTAGAGGCTGTCTCCGGCGAAATTCTCGTGCTCATCAACAGCCCTCGAATCTCTGGTGAGCCCACGAATATTATCGTCCGCGGCATTTCCGACAAATCGCTTGGGCTCAGGCCGCAGTTGAAGATTGCCCAGGGACGGATGTTGCGACCGGGATTTCGCGAAATCGTCGTCAGCCAATCCATCGCAAAGCGGTTCAAGAATGCGAATCTCGGTGACAGTATGAAAATCGGTCGCACGTCCTGGACTGTAGTCGGGTTGTTGGATGCGTCCCGAACGGCGTATGACTCAGAAGCGTGGGCGGACTACAACGAGATTGCCGATGAATTCGAACGGCCCGTGTATAGTTCTTTGATAGTTCGCGCACAGAGCCCGGCTGCGATCAAGACCATTCGGGAGCGCGTTGAAGACGATCGCCGCCTGAAACTTGGTGTATTCGGCGAGAAGGAGTATTTCGCCTCACAGACGAGCTCGGCATTGCCCATTCAAATTCTGGGCTACCTTGTGGGTGTCATCATGGCGATCGGATCTTGTTTTGCCGTGATGAACACGATGTATGCCGCCACGACTTATCGGACGCGAGAGATCGCGACGCTTCGCGTGTTGGGATTCAAGCGGCGGAACATTCTCTTGTCGTTCATGCTCGAATCGATCGTCTTGTCCCTGTGTGGCGGTATTGTGGGGTGCCTGCTCGCGCTGCCCGTTCATGGGATTTCGACGGGCACGGCAAACTTCAACAGTTTCGCCGAAGTCTCGTTTCAATTTCGAATCACGCCGGCGCTGATGGTAGAGGGCCTCGCGTTTGCCGTGATCATGGGCACCATTGGAGGTTTGCTGCCGGCACAGCTGGCCGCCCGTATTCCGATCGTGCGCGCGCTACGTACATAACAGCAAAGGTGTCATGGATCACATTTCGTCCGAACTGAACAAACTTCGAATCGATCGCAGCCAGAGAGGAGACACCCGCCGGTCAGGAGGCGGCAAGTGGATTGCCGTTGCTCTGATTCTCGCGCTGGTTGGAGCGGGCGCGGCTTATGCCTTCCTTGGACGCCCCAGGACAATCGTCGTGAACACGGTAAAACCACGACTTGAATCGTCTTCCGACGCCGCTGTCCTTGTCGCCACCGGCTACGTCATCGCTCATCACAAGATTCAGGTGGGTTCCAAAATCGCAGGCCGAGTGGCCTGGATTGGCGTGGATAAAGGAGATCGGGTCGCGAAGGACCAGATCGTTGTTCGGCTCGAGGATAGGGAGTTCAAGGCACAGTACGATCAGGCGATGGCCTCCATAGGATCTGCTCAGGCTCGCCTGATGGAGCTCGAGCGCGGCTCACGACCCGAAGAAGTGGATCGCGCGCGGGCTGATGTTGATCGAGCCGAGGCTCAATTGCGGACGGACGAAGCCAATTTCAAGCGGATCGAGAATCTTGTCCGGGAAGGCGTGATCGCCAACCAAAATCTGGACGAGGCGCGGGGCCGATTTGAGACTTCACGCGCTGCGCTGGATTCTGCACGCAAGACCTACGAGCTGACCCACAAAGGCCCAAGAGTCGAACAGATCGACAACGCCCGGTCGGAACTCGCGCGCGCTCGTGCTGCGGCCGACTACGCAAAGACCATTCTCGATGCAACGGAGATCCACGTTCCGACTTCCGGGACCATCCTCGAGCGCAACGTCGAACAGGGTGAAATGGTGACCACATCCTTCGTCGGAGATCGCGGAGCGAAGTCTTTCGTTGTCACGCTCGCGGACCTCAACGATATTCAGGTGGAGTTGGACATCAATCAGAACGACTTTAACCGCGTCTCACCGAACCAGCCCTGCATTGCGGTGACGGATGCGTATCCCGACAAGAAGTACGACTGTCGCGTCGATGAGATCGCTCCCGAAGCCAACCGCCAAAAGGCCACCGTGCAGGTAAAGGTGAAATTCCTGAAGCCTGACGAATTCGTCAAGCCCGAAATGAACGCGAGGGTTACGTTCCTCTCGAATGCTCCTCCCAAGAAAGAGACTACCGAGGAGAAGTTCTACATGATTCCCAAGAACGCCATCCTCGAACGGCAAGGCGGGAAGGCCGTCCTTGTCGTGACCGAAGGTGTCGTTCGGAGCAGGCCCATCACGATCGCCAGGGAGACGGGTAACGATGCGTTCGTGTCCGCAGGCTTGACAGGGAATGAGTCCATTATAATTGGCGATAATTTGCAGGAGCTGAAGGTGGGAGATCACGTCGAACTCAACCGGTAGCGAGGGTTAATGACCGCAGTAGTTATCAACAACGTCAACAAGACATTCAAAAAGGAAGCCTCGGAGATTGTTGCGCTCAACAACACATCGTTGAGCATCGAAGCCGGCTCTTTCGTTTGTCTGATGGGGCCTTCCGGCTCTGGGAAGTCCACGCTCCTCAACATGATCGCGGGGATCGATAGCCCTACATCAGGACAGATTCTCGTCGATGGGGAAGATATTACCCGCTTAAGCCAGGGCGATCTCGCAGTGTGGCGCAATCACACGATTGGATTCGTTTTTCAGACGTTCAATCTGATCCCCGTTCTGACGGCTTTTGAGAATGTCGAACTCCCACTGCTTCTGACAAGGCTCTCGAAAGCCGATCGTCGAGAGCACGTGACAACCGCTTTGTCGCTGGTTGGTTTGGGTGACCGCATGACACACTATCCCCGGCAGTTGTCTGGTGGACAGGAACAGCGCGTCGCCATCGCGCGGGCAATTGTGACGGATCCGGCGTTGATTCTGGCTGATGAACCGACGGGCGATCTCGATGCGCAGTCGGCGGAAGAAGTCCTGGCCATTCTTGAAAAGCTCAATAAGGAGTTCCAGAAGACGGTTGTCATGGTCACACACGATATCCGAGCGGCCCGTCATGCTACCGTTGTGCGCCATCTCGATAAGGGAGTCCTTCTTCCCGAGGGAGTGACAGTATGAAGGTCAAATTTCATCCATGGTGCCTTGCGGCAAGCGTTTTTCTCTTTGCCAGCGTTGCCTGCGCTCAAACCCCGTCCAAAGCGGTCGCGGTCGTCAATGGAGAATCCATAAGCGAAGCCGACGTTCAAAAGGCGGCTGCGCCCGAGCTGGAGAAGCTGGATCAGAAGCAGAAACAGTTCATGGCCACGCTGGAGCGGGACAAAAAGAGCGCAGTTGAAGATGCTCTGGAAGACATCGTCAACCAGAAGCTGCTCGAGGCCGAGGCGAAGAAACGGAGCATCTCTGTAGATGACCTCGTGCGACAGGAGGTGCAGGACAAAGTTATGCCTCCCTCCGAAGAGACGGTTCGCAAGTTCTACGATGACAACAAGGCGGTCATTAATGGATCGTTCATCGAGACAGCACTCGAGATTCGAAACTACCTCATGCAGCAGGACCGCCAGAGTGCTTTCTCTGCTTTGATGTTCAAGCTGAAGAAGGACTACGGCTACAAGTCCATGGTCGAGCCGGCTCGCGCGAAAGTTGAAGTTGCCGGACATCCTGCGAAGGGGCCGGCAACCGCACCCGTTACTATCGTGGAATTTTCGGACTTCGAATGCCCGTACTGCGGCGGCTTGTTTCCGACCCTCAAGAGGATCGAAGACACTTACAAGGACAAGATTCAAATCGTCTATCGACAGTTTCCATTGAACAACATTCATCCTCGCGCGCAGAAGGCGGCTGAGGCTTCGCTCTGCGCCAACGAGCAAAACAAGTTCTGGCAACTCCACGACGCCATGTTTATCGATCAGAAGAATCTGACGGTGGACGATCTGAAGGCAAAGGCCGCGACGATTTCCCTGAATGCAGCCACGTTCGCCACGTGCCTCGACTCCGGCAAGCATGCTGCCGAGATTCAAAGCAGCCTGGAGGAAGGAAGCCGGTTGGGTGTCGATGGAACGCCTGCTCTGTTCATCAATGGCCGCTATCTTGGCGGCAATCAGCCTTACGACGCGATCGCGAAGATCATCGAAGACGAACTATTGCGCTCCGGGAAGTAAGGCCTGGGAGCTTTTATGGCGGCAACGTTCGTTGCCTTTGTCATGCTTGTTCTCTCCACTCCGCTTCGCCAGCAGTCGGCGGCGGTTAAGACATATTCCGTGACTGGCCGCGTCATCGACGGCACCACGGGCGGTTCCATAAATGGGGCCGTGATTGTATTTTGGGATCGATCCGCAAGCCGGTTGTCCGGCCGCCGTACTCCCGTCTCCAATGGCACCTTTGTTATCACGAACGTCACACCCGGCCAATATACGATCGCTGCGGAGGTGCCGAACGCAGGGTACTCGTATCGCACCGAAACCGTGGACGTTGAAGTCCGGAACAGCGATCTGACCGGCCTTGGTTTAATCGTTACGCCGCTGGGCCCGCGCGCCAGTGCGATAACCGGCAAGCTGGTGATGGAAACTGGCGCACCACTTCCAGCGACGCTGACGCGAATCATGGCGGCGGGCGAGTCGAGTGCTATTCAGCGCGATGGCAGCTTTCAGTTGAGGTTGCGGTCAGAGGAGAAGTACCCGATCAAACTGGAGAGCCTTCCCGAAGGTATCTACGTCAAGGCTGTCTCTGCTGGATTCTGGAATGCCGAAACAGAAACGCTCCTGTTTTCATCCGCGCCGCCTGCAACGCTTCAGATCACTCTGGCTGTCGGCGACCGCACGATTCAAGGACGTGTGCTCGACAGCTCGGGGGCCGTTCCGCGTTCGGAGGTTGTTATAAGCGTGTCCAGGCCGCCGGCCACACATTCTATTCGAAGCGTCTCGGTTGGCGCTGATGGAGTGTTTGAGATTAATCAACTCCGAGCCGGCAACTATGAGTTGAGGGCAAAGATGGGATCGGGTCCCGCCACCCAGGTGGCCAGAATGCTACTCACTCTAGGCGCTCAGGGACTCACCGGAATTCAGGTGGTCCTCAAAGGTACAACCCTCCAGAAGGGGCGTATCGTGATTGAGGGCGCCGCCCGGCTGGAGGAACTTCTGCGATTCGAACCGACGATCGAAATATCCGATGTCCTCGGCGTGCATCGAGTGCCGATTCGCCTGGACGGCACTTTCGAGTTTCAAAGTTTTGAGGGCGACTATTCGGTGGCTATCAGGGACGTGCCCCTGGGTTACGAGAAATTCATCGCGGTGACAGGGTCCACGGTTGAGATAAAGCTGCGCGTCGTCCAGGGAGACGGGTTTTTCAGAGTCCTTCCACCAAAATGAAATTCGATTTGGCACAGGATTGACGGATCGCCTTCGCGCCAGTGTAATTCGAAGAGTTCCACCATTCTCTCGCCTTGTCGGCTGAGGGAAACTCGATCACGACAAAGCGTTTCGGAATCCATGCGCCTTCAAGGCCCTCGACTTTTCCGCCGCGCACGAGGTACTTCGCGCCGAACGGCGCCGCGCTGGGCGCCGAGAGTTTTTTGTACTCTTCAAATTTCACGGCGTCGTGAACGTCGATGTCAGCGATAACGTATGCGGGCATGATGTCTCCTTGCTTTTTGATTAGAGCGTCACTCCTGTCAGGGCCTCTGGATAAGTTCTATCCGGTTACCCGCGGGATCGACTGCGATGCCAATAACGATGCCCGTGTTGCCGTAAGGCCGTGGCTCACCATCCACAGAACCGCCGGCAGCCTTGATGGCTGCAACCGTGGTCTTCATGTCCTTCACGTTGAGAATCACATGGGGAATCGGGTCTTTCAAATCGTCGGAGTCGCGATGCATGATTACGATCGCCTCGCTTTTGTTGGCCTTTGCGGCATCAACTGTCGCGCCGAAGTTGACGAAGATTTCAGGACCTCCCGCGGCGTTAATTCGGTTTGTTTCCTGCATCCCGAACGCGGACTGATAGAACTTCGCGAGCGCGACAGTGTCTTTGGCGCCCACGCGTACGGAGTTCAGTGTCACCTGAGCATAGGCAGCGCCGACGAATAGAGTGACGACGGCCACAGTAATTAAGGTGTTACGGAATTTCTTCATGGAGATCTCCAATCGAGTTGTCGGGTTCACCACGGGGACTATAAACGCTAGTACGAATTCCGGGCAAGGCCTTCGGCCGGGGAAGGCTATTGCGGGTCCTCGCGCGTTCGTTTCCAGGCATCGCACGGAGGTCGCTACCATAGCCATGCCGCGCCACGGACTCCACTGGAGTCTCCGTGTGCGGCACGCAGCAGACGTGTGTCCACACGGTCTGAGAAAACGAAACGACTCCATCGCGCCGGAACAGCGGAGTAGAGCATTTCCACGTTGGACACACCGCCACCCAGAACGATGGCGTCGGGATCGAGCACATTGACGACAGAGGCCAATGCGCGAGCCAGACGATCTGCGTATCGATTTAGAGCTGCTTGTGCCGTTGGATCGCCCCGCTCGGCGCGGCTGGCAATTTCAACGGCCGTGATCTCTTCGCCCCCTGCGGTTCTGTAATCTCGCGTGACGCCGGGTCCGGAAAGGAACGTTTCAATGCAACCCGAACGGCCACAGTAACAGGGAATGCCCGGCCATTCGTTGGCTTCCGGCCACGGTAGCGGATTGTGCCCCCATTCTCCTGCAATGCCGTTGCAGCCATTGATCACCTTGCCATGTACGGCGATGCCGCCACCGACGCCGGTTCCGAGAATCACACCGAAAACAACATTCAGTCCTTCGGCAGCGCCATCCACCGCCTCGGACAACGTGAAGCAATTAGCATCGTTCGCGAAGCGCACAGCCCGGCCCAGGCGCCGCGGCAGGTCCTCGCCGAAAGCGCGTCCATTGAGCCATGTCGAATTGGCATTCTTCACGCGTCCTGTCGCTGGAGAAATTGTGCCGGGCATACCCACGCCGACGGTACCCGTTCGGCCGAGACGGGTCTCAATGCTTTCCACCAACCCGTCGATCGCGCTGAGCGTAGCGCCGTAGTCACCACGTGGAGTGGCGATGCGTTCACGCAGGATGACATTTCCGTCTCCGTCGAGCGCAATGGCTTCGATCTTCGTGCCCCCCAAATCAATCCCGATCCGCATGGTTTGCCTGCCCCTTTTGCGCTCGCGGTGAATTCCGTAGCGCCCCCCGTTAGCCGGACTGCGCATGACCTTAATCGACGAACTGATTCCGCTAAATTAGGGAACAATCCTAAAGTTTTTCCGGCCCCGGATTCGGTACACACTGAAATCCTTATCAACGGTAAAAACCAGATCCGTGTTCAATTCCTCGGCCAGCGAAACGAGTGTCGCGTCTGCGAAATCCATCGGAAGATCAGCGTACTTTTCCATGAGATCACGGCATCGGCGGAGTGACAGATCGCTTGGGGGCACGACGATGATTCCACCGCGAAGAACAAAATCGATACAGGAAACACTCCCGCGCCGCACACTTGAAAGCAAATGGGTTGATTCCGTGAGAACAGCTTCGCTCGTAACGACTGGCCCATCCCACGATTTGAAGAATTCCGCGCAGGACTCATGGATCCGCTGACTGCGATCCAGTAGTCCAACAAGCGCTCCCGTGTCCAACAGCAATTCACCGGCCACGGCGCAGCTTCTTCAGAATATGCTCGCGATGACGTACCGCCAGATCCGGGATGCCGCTCTTCAATGATCCGATCAAGTCCTGAACTCGTTCTGCGGGCCGTTCGTTCGATGGGATGGATACCTGCAGAAATTCCAACAGGGCGATCCTTACCACGTCCGATGGTTTTCTTCGCATGTGTTCTGCTTTTTCCTTGAGCGCTTTCGACATCTCACGCGGCAGGCGAACTGTTATTTGGTCTTCCATTCGACAGTCTCCAGGTGCGATTCATTGTACTGCATTGCAATGCGAGGCGGGCATTATTATCTACTGCAATTAGCTCTTTGCCCCTGCCGCCCGCAATATTTCGGCAACCTGCCGATGTCCGCGTCTTGTCGCCCATGCCAGCGGCGTAGCCCAGGTCTTGTCGTCCGGCAAGGTCGTCTCGGCGCCGCGGGCCAACAGAAACTCGATCATATCCGGACGATTGTTCCGAGCAGCCCACGCCAGCGGTGTCGATCTGAGATCGTCATCCTTCGCCGAGATCCTGGCGCCGGCGTCAAGCAGCATTGTCGCGCATTGAATGCTCTGTGGATCAGGCCTACCGCTTCCGTCGCCGCGGCAAAGCATATGGAGCATTGTCTGTCTCTGCCAGTTGCATGTATCCGGATTCATGCCGGAATCGAGAAGAGTTCGCAGCATATCGACGTGTTCGAGGAGATAGGACTGGCAACCGGTAACGACGGGCGGCACTCGAATGCCGGCATCAAGAAGTCGTTTTAACAAGTCTCGCTTCTGACGCGTCACGACCGCGGTGAACACTCCGCCACAGCCGAGTTCCGCAGATTTGGGATCTTCAGTGACACGGCGAATCACCTCGTCGTCTTCATCCTTCCACACGAGATCGTAGGGATCGAGCGTGCCACCGTGAGACTCGAGGAGCGCGCGGATCTCCGGGGTTTTGGCGACGTAAACGGCATTGCCAGCCGAATCGCTGTGGCCATTCGGGTCTGCGCCATGAGCGAGCAGCAGGTCGACTAGCTCGCGATTGCCCGCCCAGGATGCGGCATGAAGCGCGCCGCCTCTATTTGCATTATGTTCCGCCCAGGTGGGATTCGCTCCCTGTTGGAGCAGATATCTAGCGATGTTGTCGTACCCGAATTCGACGGCAGTCGTTAACGGGCGGCGTCCATTGGGTCGTGCCTCCTGAATTCGGGAAGGATCTTCACGCAAGATCGTCCTCACACGATCGAAGTCGTTCAGCGCTGCTGCAATCGTCAAGTCGTATGTCGCGCCTCGCGACAAAAGCAATCGTGCGGTTCGGACATCGCACGGCGCCGGCCGATATCTTTTTCCGCGCGACCAGATCCAGAACCGAAGACATGCCAAAAGCATACGCCACCGTGCAGGCCGCAAGCGTCTGGGGCCGCCCCAAATCGCAAAGTCGATAGCCTGAACGTCGTGCGCACCATAGCCGCCACTCGATCCCAAACCGGTACCATGGATCGCGTGAAGGTTGGCGCCTCGATCCAATAGAAGCTTAATGACGGGGACCGCGCGCCCCAGGACGGCGCGATGCAGCGGCGTGCCTCCAGCGCTGTCGCCTCGATTGAGCAGGGTCGGATCCGAGTCAAGCAGTTCGCGTACCCGACGGACATCGCCTTTTTCGGCCGCAAGGTGAATCTCATGATCCTCATGCGTTTCCGCGGCAGGCGTTCGGCCGCGACGATCGCGAATCTGTTCGAGAATGGTGGCGATGTGGTCGTGACCGCGCTCCCTCGCCATGTCGATCAAGCTGTCGCCGTAGTGTCCATTCCATTCCGAGTCCGCGCCGGCGTCGAGGAGCATTTGCACGATTTCCGGATGGCCTTCACGAACTGCAAAGTGGATTGGTGGAGTGTAGAAGTATCCTTTGCGGCTTAACGTCGGATCGTGATCGAGAAGGCGACGCATTGCCGCTACATCGCCGTCGGCCGCAGCGTTAATAACAGCCCACGCGTCATCCTCAATATCGGTTGGCTTGATCATGGGGCTCTCGTGCGAACTCGTCGGAGAGGGCACGCCAGGTAAATCGATAAGGCTCTAATCTACCCTAAATTCAAGTGACCGTGTGCTGCGGTTGAGGTTTTGATCGACACGCTCGAACACATCGATCTCGAACGGGCGGTCAATCATGTTTCCGGCGAGGTCAGCAGTGGCAGTACCAACGCGTATTCTGTAGCTCCCCTTCTTCCACGCGGCGTCTGGCGTGAAAATCCAGGTCTTCTCCTCCGGTCCTACCGAAATTCCGCCTTCAACAACAGCTCCAGCAGAATTCACGACATCGAGTTCCCGCTGAAGGATCGCGTGGTCCATGGGCTTCGGAAAGGTGATGGTCAGAACGCTGCGGGTTCCGGACTGCGGAGTTCGCACGGTCCATGATTTGAGGTCGACTGCCGTGCGGTCGGCGGGGCCCACGCGGAAGGTTTTCCTGAATTCCGCGGCCAGCGGCTGGCCTTCGGCATCCTTCCAGCCCTTGTCGATGACCAGCGAGTAGCGCTTTCCTTCCTGCAGTGCGATGCCGAGTTCCTGCTGCGAGAGGAGACCGCGCTTGATCCTTCCGGGATCGAAAAACAAAGTAAAACGCTTGCCATCGCGGTCCCAGAGTTCTTCTCCGAGTTCGAGGAAGGGAACGTCTACTCGAGCGCCTTTCTCGTCAACAAGTGAAATGTGCTGGTAGGCAAAGCCTCGCGCCATTGGGGAAGAAAAATGGATATAGAACTTGAGCTGGTTCTCGGGAAGCACATTTGTGGAGGGATAGACACGTTCGACGACAGTCGTCGGTTTCACATCCGGCTTCGGGATGCGAACTACAGTAGTGATCGGCGGGGCGCCTGGAATCTTCGCCGTGGCGCGATAACTCAGGCCGGGCTGAAGAGGGTATTGAGGGGCGAAGACCAGCGACTTATTTTCGACCCGATACTGTCCGAGCAGTGCGGGCACGTTGGGAGAATCGACGGACACGGTGAGCACATCGCCGCCGCGCTCGGGTCGAACCTGCGCCGCCCCCGGCCAGTTTTCGAGGACGAACAGATTTCTTCCGCTGTCGAAACGGATCGCAGGGGATTGGACAACGAGAAGGAGGCACGCGGCGAGAACGCCGCGTGCCACGAGTCCTGTCATGAATCGTTGCTCTTACGGAAGGGCGACGGTCTTGAGGTCGAGGCTGCTGCCGCTTCGCGTGACCACAACGGCTCTCTGTGCATCGAACTTGTCCAGCTGAACAACGTTTGTCAGCGACGCGATGGTTTCATAGGGAACACCAGCCTTGTCCGCAACCTGGCTCGTAATCGGGCTGAACTTTTCCAGGCCTTCTGCCGAGAACTTCATCACGCCGCGGTTTGTGTTGCTCATCAGGATGAAATTCTGCCCCGCCTTTGAATACGAGATCATGTCCAGCGGAGTGTTGCCTGCGCCGAACTCTGCGATGGTCGTGCCCATCACCTTGGCCCCTGCCGTCAGGGAAGCAACCGGGATCTTAACTAATGGCGTGCAGGTGTAAGACGCCAGAATAGTTTGTTCGTTGTTCACCTTGTAGGGGAGGAATGTCCGGATCGGTGAATTCGTTTCAAACCGATTGTGAGAGCCATGCCAGATCTCCACGCTTGTGCCTTTGTCCGTCTGGTTGAACGGGAAGGGAATCGCACGAAGAGTCGAAGAGAACTCTTCATTGGACAGACCGGCAACGAAGACACGATTGTCGACGAAAGCCAGATCCGTAATGGCCTGCAGTCGCGCGTTGCCGCCGCGACCGCCGGCGCTGGCATTGACGGGATTCGGCAGATTGACGCTCGCATGCTTGATGTTGTCGAGCGGAAGGGCTTCGATCTTGCCTGTGCTATCGATACGGGCGATCACGGCCGACGCCGTAGGCCCAAGGCCACGCGACACGGAGACATAAGCCTTCTTGGACACGGGATTGACCGCAACGTCGTTAACCTGAATCTGGTCTGCCGTGGTTCCTAACATTGCCGCGATCTTCTCGGACATGCCTGGTACGTCTACGGCCGTTGCCTGCGATGGGGTACGGTCCTCGGTGTCGAGGGCATAAATCTTTCCACCCATCGAGTCGCCGACAAACAATACGCCATCGGGACCGAAGGCCAGAGCGCCGGCGGACTGCAGTTCGGCTTTTCCTGCCTTCAGGCTATCCGTTCGCTGGACGGCAACTCCTGCCGAGGTCAGAAGAAGAAGCGAGAGAGCTACGCAAATCGTGATGCGAAACGCTGCCATGTGATCTCCTTGTTGTGGAATCAAAGACTGCACGCAACTTTGCCTCTGTCCTCGTGGAACGGTCAAGGAAAAATGGGTATGTAAACATACCCCAAGTGAGATCTGGGGACAGCCTCCGAATTCGAACTGAGAAATCTGCGCAGACTGAAGATTCTGTCGTTCGAATTCGGAGGCTGTCCCCAGATCTCGGCCGGATCTACTACGTTTGGTTTGAGTTCACAATCTGGGTTGGTCCTTGAACCCGATGACTTCCTCGACAGCTCTAGCCGTCTCCAACAGTAACCCCTCGTGAAGCGGTGCAGCACTCAGCTGGATACCCAGCGGCAATCCATTGGAGGCCAGCCCCACCGGCAGCGTCATTGTCGGAAAGTCTGCGAGGGTCCAGGGTGCCTGCATCACCGGATCTCCAGTTGCCATCCCTGCCGGCGCGGGCCCCGGCGCTCCTGGCGTCAACAGCACATCGAAGTGATCAAACAGTCGAACCATGTCGCGCTGATAGTGTTTACGTATGCGCCGCGCTCTGAGATAGGTGCTTGCATCAATCAGTTCGCCCATCTGAACGAGATCTCGAAGTTTTGGGCCGTAAGCATTTGGTTTAGCTAGAATTAACTGCTCATGTGTCGAGGCGGCTTCGGATCGGACTAGTGTTCGCAGAATGGCCGGATGCAGGTCGAAAATCGCCGGCAGGGAGACCGGCGCCACTTGAAAGCCGGCGTTCATTAGCGCGCCCGCAAGTTCGTCGATCTTCCCTCGTGTTTCCGCATCGGCCTTATCCAAAAAAAACTCCTTAACGATTCCGATGCGGAGTTTATGGTTATCCACCCGGCGCGGATGACTCGGCATGGGAGTTTCGCTGAGACATTCGAGCGTGACCTCGATATCCCCAACCGAACGTGAAAAGATCCCGACATGATCCAGCGACCACGCCAGCGGAAAGGCGCCCGCCATATTGACTCGTGACTGCGTCGGCATGATGGACACCACCCCGTTGTACGCGCCTGGCCGCCCAACCGAGCCCACCGTCTGACTTCCAATACTGACTGGGCACGTTCGGGCTGCGACGGCGGCTGCAGATCCACTGCTCGATCCACCGGGCGTGTGTTCCGTATTCCAGGGATTGCGCGTAGGGCCTGGATCAAGGAACACGAGAATTGTCGTGACACACTTCCCCATGATGATCGCGCCTGCATTCTTCAGTCTTTTCACGACGCTGGCATCGTAGGTCGGGACGAAATCCGCAAAAGCTGTGGATCCCATCGTGGTCTTCAGGTCCTTCGTGTAGAAGATGTCCTTCACACCGACCGGAATGCCATGAAGCGCACCCCGGAACTGCTTCTTGCGCGCCTCGGTCTCCATCTGTCGCGCTTCAGCGAGCACGCCTGCGCGATCGATCGTAGTCCATGCCTGAACGCGAGGGTCCACCGCATCGACTCGAGCGAAAAGCGACTGCACGTAGTCCAGGGGAGAAAGAACGCCGTCACGGATTTTTCCGGCAGCTTCAACCAGAGTGAGAGCCTCAGGGTTCATCTTCAAATCCGATGTCGTAGGAATTGATGGCTTCGAGCTCGCGCGCGAGTTGCAGCAGGTCCGGGCGCAGCGCATCCGCGCGCTCTGAACCGAATTTCTCCACCGCTCGGCGGTGCAATTCGTCCGCAACGATGGGAACAGTGGGCGAATTCATAGGAGGGGTAATCATACGTGTTTGGGGGCGGGTAGCGGTTGAACTTTGTGGGGGATAGGGAATTGAAATCGGACGAAACCGGGGATCTCAAAACCGAAATTACAAGATCCCAGGATTGGACTCGCTGATTCGCCAACCCCACTTCCCCGCGATCAATCGTCCTCGCTCTCGGGTTATTCTGCTCCAATGCGACTGACCTTCCTTGGAGCGACTGAAACTGTAACAGGCTCGAAATTCTTACTCGAAGCGGCGGGGAAGCGGGTTCTCATCGATTGTGGGCTCTTCCAGGGACTGAAAGAACTACGTCTGAGGAACTGGCAGGAGCCTCCTGTTGACCCGAAATCGCTTGACGCGATCATTTTGACGCACGCGCACATCGATCACACCGGTTATTTGCCGCGGATGGTGAATCAGGGTTTCCGTGGGCCGGTTTATGGAACGCCCGCAACTATCGATCTACTGAGGATTCTTCTTCCGGATTCGGCGCATCTTCAGGAAGAGGAGGCGAACTTTCGCAACAAACATCATCGCACCAAACATGAGGTGGCTCTGCCGCTGTACACAACTGAAGATGCGGATGCGGCGTTGCGTCTCACGAAATCGGTTCCTTACCATCAGTGGACGCCGCTCGGTTCGGGGTTCCAATTCGATCTGATGCCGGCCGGCCACATTCTCGGTTCGGCTTTCGTCCGTTTTCAGGGGGAATCCAAAACAGTCCTGTTTACGGGAGACATCGGCCGATTCGACACGCCAATCATCAAGGATCCTTCACCGGTGGAGTCGGCGGACTACCTGATCATGGAGTCGACCTATGGGAACCGTCTTCACAAGGAACAGGAAGGGCACCATGGCAAGCTTGCACTGCGCGACGTTATTGTGGCCACGGCGCGCCGTGGCGGTACAGTATTGATTCCGTCGTTCGCCGTCGGCCGGGCGCAGGAAATTCTCTATCACATGCGGGAACTCGAGGAGGAAGGTGAGATTCCCATCCTTCCCGTTTATGTCGATAGCCCGATGGCGGTTGATGCCTTCGAGATCTATCACGATCACGTTGAGGAACATGACGTCGAGATGAATCGACTGAAGGCTGATGGGACGAACCCTCTGCGAACCAGGAACGTGGCGTTTACAAGAACCGTGCAAGAATCCAAAGCCATCAACGAGCATCACTTTCCCTCTGTTGTCGTCTCAGCCAATGGGATGGCGACCGGCGGACGTATCGTGCACCATCTAATGCATCGATTGCCCGACGAGCGAAACTCCGTGGTCTTTGTCGGCTTCCAGGCCGCAGGCACGCGCGGACGTTATCTGGTGGAGGGGGCGAGAACGATTCGAATCTACGGCATCGACTATCCGGTTCGCGCCGAGATTAAATCGATTCAGGGATTTTCTGCGCATGGAGATGCCAACGAGCTTCTGCGCTGGCTGCAGTCCTTCAAAACAGCGCCGCTTAAGACTTTTCTCGTGCACGGCGAGCCTCGTGCGATTGTTGCCATGAAGGAGCGTATTCTGGAAAAGCATCCGGATTGGCCGGTTGCCATTCCGCATTACAGGGAGACTTTCGAATTGTGAAACAACTCGCACAGCACGCAATGGCGACTGCTGAATCCAGAGGCGCACGTTATGCGGATATCCGCATCATAGAGAGTCGAAACCAGACAGCCGGCGTTAAGGATGGCAATGTCGATTCTTTGGGCGACTTCGAGTCCGCAGGATTTGGTGTGCGCGTGCTCGTGGGTAACGCCTGGGGTTTTGCTTCCAGCGCCGATGTCACTCGGGAAGAAATTGACCGCGTTACCGCGCTTGCCGTGGAGGTTGCGCAGGCCAGCGCTCTGGTTCCCGGCCAGCCCGTCGAGTTGGGGCCACCGGTCCGAAGCACAGGCACTTACGTCACGCCGATTCTTATCGATCCCTTTACTGTTTCCATCGAGGAAAAGCTGAGTTTGCTTCTTCAAGCGGATGCCACAATTCGCCGTAACCCTGGGGTGAAGGTATCCGAGGGAAGGGTGACGTGCCTGCGTCATCATAAGACGTTCGCCAACATGGAAGGGGCTCTTCTCGAACAGACGATCTATGAGTGCGGCGGTGCGATCAGTGCAACAGCCGTCAGCGGCACCGACATTCAGGTTCGTGCGTACCCGGATGCGTTTCGATGTCAGGGAACTGCCGGTTGGGAGTACATCCTCGGCGCTCGCTTTAACGATCATGCAGAGCGCGTCGCCTCGGAATCAGTGGCGTTGTTGAGTGCAGACGTCTGTCCCAGCAAAGTCACGACGCTCATTCTCGATAGTTCTCAGCTGGCCCTTCAAATCCACGAGTCCTGCGGTCACCCGACGGAACTCGATCGCGTCTTTGGAACCGAGGCCGCGTTCGCGGGGCGCAGTTTTTTGACAACGGACAAGCTCGGGGCGCTTCGCTATGGTTCGTCCATCGTCAACCTGACTGCAGACAGCATCCGCCCGACCGGCCTCGGATCATTCGGATGGGATGACGAAGGTGTGCCGGCCTCGAGTACGCCGTTGGTCAAGAATGGAGATTTCGTCGGATACCTGATGAGCCGTGAAACGGCGTCGCAGCTGGGTCTTCAGAGCAACGGATGCATGCGCGCAGATGGATGGAATCGCATTCCTTTGATCCGGATGACAAACGTTTCACTTGAGCCGGGCACGTGGAACGCGGAAGACATCATCGCGGACACCGATGACGGCATTTACATGGAAACAAATCGGTCGTGGAGCATCGACGACATGCGCCTCAACTTCCAGTTCGGAACTCAGCTCGGATACGAGATCAGGAACGGGAAGAGAGCACGGCTTCTTCGGAATTGCACCTATGCAGGGATCACTCCGGAGTTCTGGAACTCCTGTGACGCAATCGGAAACGAGAAAAGCTGGAAGGTGTGGGGGACTCCAAACTGCGGGAAGGGGGAACCCATGCAGGTGATGGGAACGGGCCATGGCGCTGCGCCGGCGCGTTTTCGTAACGTGCGTGTCGGAGTCTACCGATGAATTTCAAGGAAGTGGCCGACATCGTCCTGGGGGCATCCCAGGCCGACGAGACAGAGATCGTGTACAGGCGCCTTGACGGAAGCCTCACGCGGTTTGCGAACAATCATATTCATCAGAACGTCACCGAGACCAATCATGAAATCCTCGTGCGTTGCGTTTCCGGATCTCGTTGTGGAACCGCTATCTCAAACGCCACGCACCCCGACAGTCTGCGAAATCTCGTTCGTGTGGCACTGGATCTTGCGAGGCAGCAACCCGAAAATCCCGATTTCAAAGGGTTGCCCGGCCCGGCGCCGCTTTCCATTGTTACCAGCTTTGACTCTGCTGTTGCCGGTTGCTCTCCCGCCGCACGCGCCAGCGGCGTCGGTGTCATGTGCCGCAAAGCAGCCGAAGCGGGGTATACCGCTGCGGGCTCGATGACGACGGCAGCAATGCGATTGGGTGTGGCGAATTCGAAGGGCGTTTTCGCCGAGTGCGAAACGACTCTTGTTGATGCTTCAACAGTCGTCATGAGCGCGACGTCTTCCGGATGGGCGCAGTCATCGGGCTGGACACTCGATTCTGTCGCATGGGACCAACTGGCGGAAGAAGCCGTCGGCAAGACACGCATGGGAGAAAATCCGATCGATGGCCAACCCGGCGAATACACGGTCATACTCGACCCGTATGCGACGTCGGACCTTATGGGCATGATGGCGGGAGATGGTATGAGCGCGCAGGCCTATCAGGAAGAGCGTTCCTGGTTGAACGGCCGTCTCGGAAAACAAGTCCTTTCTCCCATCATCACGATCGTGGACGATGGCCTGGATCCTGCCGGAATTCCGTTGCCATTCGACTTTGAAGGACAACCGAAACAACGCGTCACGGTCGTCGAAGCCGGCGTTTGCCGAGGCCCCGTCTACGACACCTACACAGCTGGACGACAGCCGGGCGCCCTTTCCACGGGACATGCGATGGAACAGGCCGCCTCGGAGAGAATCGGCCCCTTGCCGATGAATCTCTTTCTAAAGCCGGGAACGTCTAACGTCAATGAGATGATTGCATCGACGAAAGACGGTCTTTACATCACGCGGTTCTGGTACACACGGCCTGTACATCCACGGGATGTCGTTGTTACAGGAATGACTCGTGATGGAACGTACATCGTCCGCAATGGGGAGATAGCAGGGGCCGTCAAATCCTTGCGGTTCACTCAATCGTACATGGACGCGCTGGCAGGGACCATGGCCCTGGGAGAAACTTGCAAGACGCTTTGGGCTGGTGGGACCTGCAACGTTCCAGCAATAAAGCTCGAGCGGTTTAACTTCACGAGTTCCACGAGGTGAGAGTGCAATGAGCGTTCTTAAGGTGATCGCGCTTTTGGCCACGCTGATAGCAGGACAGCAGGGCCAGGCGGTTCGGTTATCCCTTCCCGATGAACCCGGAATCGAGAAGGTGGAGATCCGGTTTCAGGGCAAGGTCATCCCCTACACACACGCGGGCCCGGAGTGGTTTACTGTTGTGGGGCTGGACCTGGATATAAAACCGGGCACCTACAACGGCGATGTTCGCGTGACAAAGAACAGCAAGGTGGAGCTTCGTTCCCTGAAGATCGACGTGAAGGCGGTCAAGTTTCCAGTGGAGCGTCTGCAGGTCGCGGAAAAGTACGTCGAGTTGAGTCCCGAAGACACCGAGCGCGCTCTGCGTGAAGCGAAGGAACTTGACGAGATCCACAATACGATTACAGGGGACGCCTTGTGGAAGCAGCCCTTTGTAGTGCCAATACCCGGGGGCACCGGTGTTAGCTTCGGAAAGCGCAGGGTGTTCAATGGGGAATCAAGGAATCCTCACGCCGGCGCCGATCTGAAGGCGGCGACGGGGACTCCCATTCGATCGACAAATCGCGGGCGCGTGGTGCTTGCCAGGGATTTGTTCTTTACCGGCAATACGGTGATTGTCGATCACGGGCTGGGCATCTACACTCTTTATGCGCACCTTTCACGGATCGATGTTGCAAAGGATGACGTCGTGGAACGCGCGCAGGTCATCGGACTGGCTGGAGCTACAGGGCGTGTAACCGGTCCGCACCTTCACTGGGGCGCAAGGGTCCAGAACACTCGCGTCGATCCGTTTTCTCTGATCAATCTTGGTAAATGAATGAATGTTTGATTTTCTAAAAACGAAGTCACCGATTGAAAGACTCACGAAGAAGGTTACGGAGACCGCCGGTGAGGATGGGCCGCGCATCGAAGCGGCACAGAAACTCGCGGATATGGAAAGCCCGGAAGCGACCTTCGCGCTCGCGAAACGATTTACGATCTCCAGCAAGGTCATTACACAGGACATCGAGGAAAAGCGCATGGTCGTAAGTATGCTGGCGGCCAAGGGCGAGAAGGCAGTCGAGCCGTTGCTGCGCTTTCTCAAGTCCTATCATCAGGTCGAGTGGCCGGTGCAGGCGCTCGCACAAATCCTTCCGAGGGAACAACTTATTCCGCGGCTGGTGGGCGTGCTCGAAGACGTGGCTCAGAATCCGTTCACATCTCCGGAACACCGCTCGAGCCTGATCAAGGCCATGCACGGACATGTCACTCCGGAAATTGCGGCTGCTTTGAAGAAATCGCTGGAAGACGATGACGATGACGTTCGCATCGCCGCTGTCCACGCAGTCTCCGAGATGGGAGAGGATGCCCGCGAGATTCTTCTTCAGGCTTTTGCATCTTCCGAAGATCGTCCCAGAATTCGCATTGCGATTGCAGAAGTTTTTGCGGATCGCGACTGGCCGGTGAAGGGTTATCGTCCAACAGTCGAAGCCAACTTGCCCGACGGGTTTCATATCACCGCGAAGGGGCACATCCGTCGAAAGGGTTCGTCCGCGTGAGCCGCCGGGAGAAGTGGGCCATGTTCTGTATGGCCATCTGGCTCTCTGGGTCCGTCTTTACAGCAGTGGTCGCGACGGAAAACTTCTATACGATCGATCGCCTGATCGCCAAGTCTCCTAACGACGTCTTCCGGGTAGTCGTGGAGACTATGGAAAATCCACCCGCCAGGGATCTCTTGCGATACCTTTCATCCGAACTCAATCGGCTCTATTTCCAGTATTGGAATATTGCGCAGCTGCCCGTGGGGCTGGTGGCTCTGAGCCTTGTGAGTACAATCCCCAGATCCAGGCTCGCGACGTGGGGCATTGTTGCCATGCTTTGCGTCGTCCTGTTCCTGATGGTGTTCATTACGCCACCGATTCTGAGCATTGGCCGGACACTGGACTTTGTCCCTCGAAACCCGCCGCCTCCTGAACTGCGGACGTTTGGATTGCTTCATGCAACGTATTCGGCGTTCACCCTCGTCAACGTTGTGGTGGGAATTCTTGTTACGTTATGGATTCAGAAGGAGCATCCCAGCCAGCTTGTGTAGGCAGCTTGCTGTTCTTCTGTCGGTGAAGCGATCTTGCGGAGTTCCCACCGCGGATTGGGCTTCTTGCCGAGTTTAAAGTCGATTCGACGCAGGCGGTTTCTTCGCATGACCTGCAGCCAGACCGTATCTTCAGGCGCCATTGTGTGTTCGAGGTGAGGGTTCACCTCGGTTGCCTTGAACTTGCGTCCATTGAGCGTGACGATCTCATCGCCGCAGTTCACACCGGCGGCATAGGCCGGACCATCGGACAGGACAGACTTGACGACGCATGCTCCGTTGCTTTCGTGCATCACCAGTCCCGCGTACGCTCGGGCACCCGTGTAGGTTGGGACCATCTCCAACCCAACGACAGGGAAGAGATCCTCAAACGGATAGTCTTTCGTTCCCGAGATGTACTGTTGAAAAAAATCGTCGAAACTGGAATCTGCAATTCGATGGAGTGTTTGAAGCAGGTCGTCGGTTGTGAAGCCCGGACCCGATGCGGGAAAGGCTTCGTACAATGCCCGCAACAGCGTGTCGAGCGAACTGCGGTTGCGCGTCCGGCGTCTGACTTCAAAATCCAGGAGGAGGCTCGCCAGTGCGCCACCGTCGTAGTAGGAAACCGTGGCATTGGCGTCATCGGGATTCGGATTGTTGAACTTGATCCACGCATCGAACGACGATTCAGCGAGGCTTTGTACCAGCGCGCCAGGCCGCGCGCGTCGCTGATAGATCGTTTCAGCGATCGTTTTCAGGTACGCCTCGGGTGTTTCGAGCCCCGCACGAACGAGAATCAGCTCGTCATAGTAGGAAGTCGTTCCTTCGCATAGCCACAGGAGATCGGTGTAGTTTTCTCGGGCCAGGTCAACATTTCGCAATGCCGCAGGTCTCAGCCGCTTGACATTCCATGTGTGGAACATCTCGTGGGCCGCCAACGAAAGAACGACCTTGTATTGCATCTCCATGGCCTGCGGCGGCATCTGGATGATGGTGGAGTTGAGATGTTCAGTGCCCCCGCTCAGTCCCGGCGCGAGATGAACGAGAAAAACGTAACGGTCGTACGGAAGCCCTCCAAAGATCGCTGCCTCGGCACGAATGATTTTCGAAAAATCACGTTCAAGGCGATCGGAGTCAAAGGGAACGTCGCCCCACACGACAATATCGTGAGGCTTTCCATCGACGTTGAAAGTGACGCGCTCATGAATTCCGATTTCGATGGGCGAGTCGATGAGGACGTCATAGTCCTGGGCGAGCAGCGTACGAGCATCGTCAGGCGCCGCGTCGAGGCCACAGGCAATTTCCCAGTTTGGAGGTGCGTCCAGACGAACCAGGACGGCGTCGCTGCGGCGATCCGGGACATACATGAAGACGGTCGCGCCCGAGAGAAATGCGTGAGTATCGTCAACATGACGCGTGCGATCGTTCAGGGAGTTTGCATAGACGGTGTAACGGATGACGATTTCAGGGGCGCCTTCGGTCGCAATCTTCCAGGTCGTCTTGTCCGTCTTGTGAATCGTCAATTTGCGACCAGAGGTTGTGGTTGCACTTACGCTGCGCACCGTGCCCGCGGGGTTTAGCACCGCGTATCTCCCCTGGCGCCAAACAGGCAGGGCCACCTGCAACGCCGGCGTAGACACATTCCGCACGAGCATGGCGACCTGAAACGTTTGAGTCTGCGGAGCGTTGAGGGAAACGACGTATTCAATCGGACGAATCAATCAGCTCTCGACCTCAGTTAACCCAGCTTCCGCAGGTTTGCATCTGTTTTCCATAGTAAGGATTGGCCAGCTTGTCTTTCTTTTGGACCCACGTGGATCCGCCTTTGTACATCGGACAAAACGCGACAGCGTAGCCCGGAGGAAGTTCCATTGTCGTCGCGACCTTGGAAAGCGCCTTGAACGCCTCACGCGTTGCAGCGATATCGCCGGTGGCGGCAGCGGCCTGAGCGAGCGTCTTCAGTTCGCCGGTGTTCTCATTAGCAAACGCAGTAAGCGCGGCCTTCGCCTTCTCCAGATCGTCGGCTGCCAGCGCTGCCGCCGCGTCCATGTAATGCATCGAGAGAACAGTGGAAGGCGGCTCGGCTGCCGGTTCTGGAGTCTGCGGAACCTCCGAAGTTGCTGCGGGTACGGCTTTCAACGGGCTCTCGGAATCTTCTTTCGGGGCACAGGACGAAAAAGCGAGAAGGATGAGTGCCAGGGATAAAAAGGTAATACGTCTCATAGCTACCTCCTGGGCGAGTATAACAAACCCTCCGAATTCTATCGGTTGCTCGTCTATTTAGTCCGACTTTGTTGCCTGTACCAGGGCACGGTGGACTCCTTCCATGTACACTCTTTGACATGCGCAGAGAGAGTTATCCAGCAGCGCGTGTGGTCTCCGAGCGAATCCAGTCTTTTCAGCAAGTGCATTCGACAGAATTCCAGCAGCCCTACGGCGACGTTGTTGAGCAGCTGATTAGTGCCGCATTCTGGGCCAGTCTTGGCCGCGAGGAGGGAAACGCACCGACGATCTCTCTGGCGCTGCTTCCGCCAGAGAATGTCACCAGGCCGCTGATGTTCTCTACACCGCTTCCGCTCGATCCGAGTGTCCTGGTGAGGCTCGCGCCGGCGGTTGAACGCCCTGGAATTCATCTCGGCGTATGGGAATATGACGGGGAGCTTCGAGTCTGGGGCACGACTCGCATCGTTCCAACGTGGTGCTTCGTTCTTGAGGTCATCGAGCCCGGGCTGCTCGTTGTGAAGTTTCGTCGAGCGGAACCCTCGACAAAGTTCGCCAATATTGCAGTTCTCGATGGCGCCAATGTGAAGTTCATTGCGCAGAGGGATATAAGCCTGCTGGAGTTTCCCTCGCGGCTCAGGTCATTTCTGACCTTCTATTCGACCGGAGGGCGTGAAGAATCCGACAATATCCTCGTCAGGCTGGCGCTCTCAATGCGTGCGCATCAGCGCGGCGGATCGCTGCTCATTGTTCCGGATGGCGTCAGCGAATGGCGTGCGTCTCTCGTCAAGCCGATCTCCTATTCGGTGCTCGCACCATTTTCGGAAATCGAAAGTCTGCCTCACGATTCTGACGCGTTGCGTTCCGCCATAGACGCCCTTGCCGGATGGACCGCAGTCGACGGCGCTACAGTCATATCGGATCGTTTCGCCCTGCTTGCATCCGGTGTGAAGATCGTTTCCCGTGATGCGTCCCATCGAATCGAAGAGATTCTGGTAACGGAACCGGTGGAAGGCATGGAGCCGACCATCATGGAACCCTCGCAGTTGGGGAACACGCGGCACCTGTCCGCCGCTCAGTTTGTGAATGACCAGCATGATTCTGTCGCTCTGGTCGCTTCCCAGGATGGCCGGTTTACGGTGTTCGGCTGGTCGACATCGCGGCGCACGGTGCTTGCGCACCGGCTCGAGTCGCTGCTGCTGTAAACTGACTCACGACCTGCGCGTCAGTCCAAGCAGATTGCGGGCAATCGCCCCTACGCCTTCCTGTGGCTGGCCGGGCTTCGCACCGATGGCCGGTGAAGGCTCGACGTCGCGTTCGCCTGGATTCACGAAGCGATTGCCCTCCAGCCCCGCCTGTCTTGTATAGAGCTCGAAATAGCGGCCTTGATGCGCGATCAGTTCCGCATGGGTTCCTCGTTCAATGATCTGACCATGCTCGAGAACGAGAATCTGATCGGCTCCACGTATCGTGCTGAGGCGATGCGCAATGACGAAAGTGGTCCGGCCCTGCATGAGAGCAGCAAGCCCTTCCTGGATCAGCGCTTCGCTCTCGCTGTCAAGGCTCGAAGTGGCTTCGTCGAGAATGAGAATCCGTGGATCGGCCAGGATGGCGCGGGCGATTGCAACGCGCTGGCGCTGACCACCTGACAGCTTGACGCCACGTTCACCGATGATCGTGTCGAGTCCCTTTTCAAAGTGCGTAACGAATTCGTCGACGCGCGCAATGCGGACCGCATCAAGAACCTCGGTGTCTGTCGCGCCGGGTCGGCCGAACAGAATGTTCTCCTTGATCGATCCGTCGAAGAGAAAATTGTCCTGCAGAACGACCCCGAGCTGGGATCGGTAGGGATCCAGACGCGCAGTGGAAAGATCTTTCCCATCCACCGTGATGCGTCCGGCAATCGGTTTTGCAAAGGCTGCGACAAGGCTGATTAGGGTACTCTTTCCCGAACCGGACGATCCCACCAGCGCCGTGCTTGATCCGGGAAGGGCATCGAGAGACACGCCACGAAGCACAGGCTTTCCGGCGTCGTACTCGAAGTAGACATCCTCGAATCGAACGTGCCCTTCGATGTGGCCCGTATCCACCTGGCGGTCGGGATCGTCGTTTTCGGGGCGCTCGCTGAGCACCTCATGCATGCGATCCAGGCCCGCGAAAGATTCAGTCAGCTGAGTGCCGATGCTCGCGATCTGGAACACAGGGGCCACCATGAATCCCAACAGCAGCGTGAACTGAAAGAAGTCGCCAATAGTCATCGCTCCACGGATCAGGAGCCGCCCGCCGACGATCATGACGGTGCCGCTGACGATGCCCATGAAAAGCGTAGAAGTCAGCCCAATAGTTGATGTCGCCAGAAGTGTGCGCCTTACGTTCTCAAACAGTCGCATGGCGCCGGCTTCAAACACCGCGGCCTCCCGCTCTTCGGCATGGAAACCCTTGACGATGCGAATGCCACCAAGCGTCTCTGTCAGGCGACCCGTAACTTCGGCGTTGATCTTGCCGCGCTCGCGGAAAATCGGCCGGATCGTTTTGAAGGCCCGTTGCAGGGTGAGGCCGAAAAGCAGCAAGAACCCGATCGCGACAAATGTCAGTGTCGCATTGATCCGGATCAGCAGGATAAAGGCAATGACCGCCGTAAAGAGTCCGCCGATGAGCTCCACAAGACCCGTGCCCACCAGATTGCGCACACCTTCGACGTCCGACATGATCCGCGAAACGAGCGCTCCGGTTTTGTTGGCGTCGTAGTAGCGAATGGGAAGCCGCCCAATGTGTGCCTGAACGCGCACCCGCATCTCTGCTATCAGTTTTTGCGCGGAAGCGCTCAACAGTTGCGTTAACGCGAAGGATGTGGCGGCCTGAATGACGATAGCAACTCCCACAATCGCCACCAGCGGAACCAGAAGATCCTCGCGCCGCTTCTGCACAATATCGTCGATGAGATATTTCGTAGAGCCTGGAAGGACCAGCCCTGCTGCGCGATTGATGAAAACCAGAATCAGCCCGAGGATGAAGATATAACGACGCGGCCAGAGCAGTTCGCGCAGGTCGCGGTAGACGTGCGAAGCCTGGAGGTTCCGTCGGGGAGCGTCGTCGGAGTAAGTTCGGCGCATGGTGGACTTCATCGTAGCGCAATTATAGGAATTAAGGGGACGGACTACTGAACCCCCAAACTCCTGACGAATCTTCAGTACCGTCAGACTTTCACGGGAGTTTGGGGGGTCAGTAGTCCGTCCCCTTAATTCCCTCGTCTGAATTTCTGGACTTTAAGTATAATTGACTGACTGGAGAGTCAGTTTACTGAATATGCCGGTTCTGGGGCGCACAAAAAAGGATGTTCTGTCAGAGTTTCGCAAAAGCGAGCTTCTGATTGCCGCTCGGGCTGTCTTTGGAAAGAAAGGCTTTCACGACGCTTCGATCGAAGAGATTGCCGAGATGGCCGAAGTCGCCAAGGGCACGGTTTACCTCTACTACAAGTCGAAAAAGGACCTTTACCTGGAGGCTTTGCGCTTTGGTATTGGCTCGCTCGTCAAGGAACTCAAAGCGCGTGCCGATACACCTGGAAGTTGCCTTGACGTCCTGCGGGTGCTTACCCACACCAAGATCGTTTTCTTTGAGGAGAATCGAGATTTCTTCCGAATCTATTACTCCGAGCTTGGCAAGCTTCCTGCTCATCCGGCAGGCATCAGCCTCGTCAGGGACTTGTACGCCGAGCAAGCTCAGGTTTTTGAGCGTGTCCTTCGGGAAGGGATGAAGCGGCGTGAGGTACGGAATCTCGATATCGAGAAGACGGCATATGCGATTGCGGATCTGACACGGGGAATCGCGACACAGCGGTTGCTGGGAATGTCGAAGACACGGCTTGAGGACGACGTTGAGTTCATTTTGAACGTCATATGGAAGGGCATCGCGCGATGAGATCAGGTGCGGTTGCGTTGAGTCTGGTGCTGTTGCTTGCTTCAGTGGCTCACGCTCAGGAACTGGACAGACCGGCATTCGGTGAGCGCACAAATTCTCTCGAAAACAGCGTGCCGTCGGGGACAGTCTTGCCGGGAGCCCTTTCGCTCGGCATGAGGGACGTCGTTGACCGCGCGGTGAAGAACAACCTCGCCGCAATTCTTGGATCCGAAGTCGAAAAGGCGACGGAGGCGCGTCGGCTCCAGGATCGCGCGGAATATTTTCCGAAGATTGACGCATTCGTCGCGGGCCAGCAGCAACAGGTGAATCTGGCGGCATTCGGTTTCAGTGGTTTCCCGGGAATACGGCAGGTGATTGGCCCGTTTGAACTCTTCGATGCACGAGCAGCGCTTTCGCAGTCGATACTCGATTTCGAACGGCTGCACAACCTGCGCGGCTCTACGGAAACTCAACGTGCGGCGGCATTCACCAGTGCGGACATTCGGGAGTTGGTGGCGCTCACGGCAGTTGACCTTTACTTTCAGGTTGTGTCGTCGCAGAGCCGCGTTGTGTCGACCGAAGCGCAACTGATGCGTGCGAAAACATTGCATGATCGCGCGCTCGATTTGAAAGGCGCAGGCGTGGTTCCGGGAATTGATGTACTGCGTGCCGAAGTGGAACAGCGTACGGTGGAACAGCGGTTGATCCAGGCACGAAATGCCGTTGAGAAGCAAAAGCTTGGCCTTGCGAGGGCAATCGGTTTGCCTCTGGAACAGCAATTCAACCTCGCTGACCGTCTCCCCATGGAAGGTGAGGAGGTGCGATCGGTAGATGTGCTCCTCACGCAGGCGTATTCCCAACGGTCCGATGCATTGGCTGGTGAAGCGCGAATACGCGCCGCAGAAGAGGACTTGAAGGCAGTGAAGGGGAAGGCGCTGCCGAATCTGAGTTTCAGGGGAGACTACGGCGCCATCGGCCCTTCTGTGAACAACTCCCATGGAACATACACAATGCGTCTCGAGGTTCGCATGCCTGTTTTTGACAAGACCATCGACAGCGAGGCTCTGGAAAAGGAAGCCGTGGTTCGACAAAGGCGGGCGGATCAGGCGAGTCTTCGAGGCCGCATCGAGATGGAGGTCCGGTCGGCCCTTCTCGACCTGCAGTCCACTTCCGAACAACTTCGCGTGGCTCGGGAGTCTCTTACTCTGGCGCAGCAGCAACTGGATCAGGCGCAGGATCGCTTCAGCGCTGGCGTCGTGAACAATCTCGAAGTCGTTCAGTCCCAGGAGGCTGTTGCTCTCGCCGAGGAAGGCGTCATTCAGGGCCTCTATGGCTACAACATCGCGCGGGCTTTGCTCGCCAGGGCGGCGGGTTCGGTCGAACGATCCGTTGCAGAATACTTTCCAGGGAGTCCAACCAGATGACACGGACGCGTGTGCTGCTTGCGGTAATTTTGATTCTTGTCGTAGCAGGAGCTCTCGTCGGCTGGAAGCTGCTCTCGGGAAAGGAGTCCACAGACGATGCGCGAGTGGATGGCCACGTCTATCCGGTGAGCGCGAAGGTCTCGGGGACCGTGCAGTCCGTGGACGTCACAGAGAATCAGGTCGTTGAGACGGACGCGGTGCTACTCAAGATCGACGATCGAAACTTCCGCATCGCATTGCAGCGTGCGGAGGCCGACCTGGCTAACGCCATGGCGAAGCATCGAGAGGTCCAGACTCAGTTGCCGGTATCGTCCGTGCAAGCAGCCTATCGGAATTCTTCATCTCAGGCTGCACTGACTCGCGCACAAGGCACGGTGACGTCCGCTCAGAAAGACCTTGAAGTGGCGAAAGCACGGCTGACGACCGCGCGGGCTCGAGTGCAAGAAGCGCAGGTCAACACGATCAAAACATCCAGAGACCTGGATCGTATGAAACCCCTCATCGCGAAGGATGAAATTTCGCAGCAGCAGTATGACAACTTTGTGGGCGCCGCGGAGGCCGCGAAGGCTGCAGAAAGCTCGGCACACGCGGCAGTCGCAGAAGCGGAGAGCGGCGTAGCCCTTGCAGAGGCTCGAGTCAACGAGGCCAAATCAAACGTCGCCGTTGCGGAGACGGATGTTGAGGGGGCCGCTGCGGCGCCCCAGGAGGTCACGGCAAGCCAGGCTCGGATTTCCGGTGCGTCTGCGGAAATCGAACGGGCTCGCGCCGCGGTGGACCAGGCGAGGCTCGATCTTGAGCACACGGTCGTGCGAGCGCCTGTCGCCGGCATCGTTAGCCGAAAAAATGTGGAAATCGGAACCGTGATCCAGATCGGGCAGCCCTTGTTGGCAGTGGTCCCGCTCGATGATTTGTGGGTTACGGCAAGCTTCAAGGAAACCCAGCTTCGTGAGATTCGGCCGGGCCAGACTGCGGAGATTCAGGTCGACACCTACGGCAACACCGTCTTTCATGCACGAGTGGACAGCATTTCTGCGGCTACAGGCGCACGCTTCAGTTTGCTTCCTCCTGAAAACGCCTCGGGTAACTTCGTCAAGGTAGTCCAGCGAGTGCCTGTAAAACTGATCATCACCGACAAACCAGACCCGCAACACACGCTACGGCCTGGGATGTCCGCTGAAGTGACGGTACTGACGGGAATCGGAAACTGAGGCTTCCATGGAGTCCCAGCCGCCGGCAGTTACCCCCGATGTTCCGCATGTAAATCCGTGGATCATCGCTGTGTCGGTGATGTTTGCAACGTTTCTGGAAGTCCTGGATACAACCGTCGTCAATGTTTCGCTTCCGCACATCGCGGGAAGCCTTTCCGCAACACCGGAAGAAGCAACTTGGACGTTGACTTCCTACCTTGTGGCAAACGCGATCATTTTGCCGCTGACCGGGTGGCTTTCAGGATATTTCGGGCGGAAACGCCTTCTGATGCTGGCTGTATCGGGATTCACGATCTCGTCCTTTCTTTGCGGTATAGCCCCATCGCTTGAGTTTCTGGTCGCGCTTCGCCTGGTTCAAGGACTGACTGGCGGGGTGCTTCAGCCAATGTCGCAGGCGATCATGCTCGAAGCATTTCCCGTCGAACAGCGCGGGAAAGGCATGGCATTCTGGGCACTCGGGATAGTTGTGGCTCCCATTCTCGGACCCGTCCTCGGCGGATGGCTCACCGACAACTACAGCTGGCGCTGGGTTTTCTACATCAACCTTCCGATTGGCATTGCCTCGTTGATCATGACGAAGGCGTTCATCTTCGATCCTCCGTATCTGAGAAAGGTCAGGTCCCGAGTTGACGTTGTCGGTATAGGACTTCTTGTTGTGGGTATCGGGGCGCTTCAATTTGTTCTCGACAAGGGTCAACAGGAAGACTGGTTCGACTCACGGATGATCACGACATTGCTTGCGGTCTCCGTCGCTGCACTTCTGGGTTTCGTGGTTCATGCCGTGCGAGCCAGCGATCCCGTCCTGGATCTGCGCGTACTCAAAGATCGGACCTATGCGACAGGCGTCACCATGATGACGGTCCTCGGATTCGTTCTGTTCGGCAGCCTTGTCATGCTTCCCCTGTTTCTGCAGACCGTGCTTGGATACCCCTCATACCAGGCGGGCACGGCGATGGCGCCTCGCGGGTTTGGCGCATTCCTGGCGATGCCCCTCGTGGGATACATGATCGGTAAATTCGATCCGCGCAAGTTGGTGATCAGCGGTTTGGCCATTGCCGGCGCTACTCTGTTCATGCTGTCCTCGATCAATCTTCAAGCTGGATACTGGGACATTTTCTGGCCGCAGTTCATTCAGGGCATATCCATGGGTTTGCTTTTTGTGCCTTTAAGCACGGTGTCGATGAACTCGATTCCGCGGGAAAAGATGGGCAATGCCACGAGTTTGTTTAGCCTCATGAGAAATCTTGGAGCCGGCATCGGGATTGCCGTCGTTGCGACGCTCGTGTCACGTAGAACCACGACGCATGCCGCTCATCTCTCAGAGCAGATTAGTCCCTATTCCGACGCGTCTCGCCAGGCGTTCGAAAGTGCCCGCGCAATGTTTATGTCTCAGGGCTCGAGTTTCAGCGTGGCAACACAGCAGGCTTATGCCACGCTTGCCGGAATGGTCCAACGACAGGCGGCAATGATTGCCTTCATCGATGTGATCCAACTGCTGGGGATTATCTTTCTTGCGGTTATTCCGCTTGTCTTCATCATGAGACGGCCTCGTACCGGTGCGGCTGGCGCGGGCCAGACCGGGGCACACTGACCATCCAAATCTCGTTGTGTAGCTTTCCAGTCGGGTAGTAGTCTGACCCTTTCCAGGTTCTATTGGAGGTGCGTCATGATTGTTGTCCGTAATGTTTTCCGATTGAAATTTGGAAAGGCGAAGGAAGCGGCGGGATTGTGGAAGGAGGGTCTGGCCCTCGGGAAGAAGCTGGGATTCGAGTCGAAGTCCAACCGCGTGCTGACGGACCTCGTCGGCCCTTTCTATACCGTCGTATTTGAGAACACGTTTGAATCGCTGAGTGAATTTGAAAACTCAGCGAAGAAGCTGATGCCGAACCCGGAATGGCAGGCATGGTACGCCAAGGTGTCGGCGCTAACCGAGTCAGGGTATCGCGAGATTTTCACTGTCGCGGCCGAGTGACGAAGGAGATCTGGGGAATTAATGGGACGGACTACTCAACCCCCAAACTCCTGACGAATCTTCAGTACCCTCAGATTTTCACGGTTGTTTGGGGGTTGAGTAGTCCGTCCCCTTAATTCCCCAGATCTCCCAATTCGTTGCAATAGTTTGAAAATCTGTTCGTAGTAAGTGCATGGTAGGGGCAGTGGAAACGCGGAAGCAACCCATAGATCTTGACTTCGAAGTCGTTTACAACATGCACTACCGGCGCGTTCTCAATCTCTGCCGGTATCTGCTGAACTCTCCCGACAAAGCCGAAGACGCTGCCCATGAGGCCTTCCTTCGCGCGCACGCCAGGTTGGACTCCTACAATCCGGCGTATCCGCTCTCCACCTGGATTTTCAAGATTGCCAGCAACTATTGCATCGATCTCCTGCGGCGCAAAACTGCGGAGAAACGCATTTTCGATGTCGATGCCGGCGACCACTACGATCCGCCATCCGGTGGATCCAGCCCGCTCAGCGAGGTCCTTGCGGCAGAACGCGGGCGCGATGTGCGAAACGCCCTGGGTTCGCTTACGGAAAAGTACAGGGTGCCGCTCGTCCTTGCGTACTACAACGAGCTGAGTTACGAGGAGATTTCGGCAATTCTTGGCGTGGAGCGGTCGCAGGTTGCCGTATTGATCTTCCGCGGCAAGGAATACCTGCGCGAGAGGCTAGGGAAGCGACTCGGGAAGGAGAAACCGCGATGATCTGTCCAAACGAATTCACATGCGCGTTGTTCGTCGACGGGGAATTGCAGGAAGAGGACGCTCTCGAGCTTGCTCTGCACCTGGATTCCTGCAAAGCGTGCGACAGCCGCGTCGCGGCGCTTCGAGCGGAAAACCGCACTCTCGTGCAGTGCCTTCAGGACATCGATTCGGATATGTCCAGCACGGTTCCGGAGTTTTCGACTTCCTCTGGGCGTTCCGTCAGCGCGGTGGGTTTTGCCCTTGGCGTTATTGGTGTCGCGATCGCTTTCAAACTCTCGACGGCGCTGCTATTTGGCCTGGATCTGCCTGTGGAGTTTGGATGGTTGAATCCTCGCGAATGGGCGCTGAGCCTGGGTGTTGCTGTGAATGCCGTATTTTACGCGTTTCAAAATGCCGACGCGGTGTTTACGGATACGACGCAGGGGCTGATACTGGTGAGCTTTAGTGTAGCGGTTCTCTTCGGCATGGTACGAATTTTTAAGCGCGGCGCGGCCGTGACTTCCATACTCGGAGTCCTGGTTGCGATTGGTTGCGTGTCGTCACCCGGCTATGCCGTGGACCTGCGGAAGGGTCCCAGGGCGTCGATTCCTCCGACGGATACCGTGGATGACACTGTGTTGGCCGCTGCGGACCCAAAGGCCCAGAGCATGGAAATCGCCGGGACAATCAAGGGGGACCTGATTGCCGTTGGCGATGTCATTGTGATCAGCGGCACAGTCGAAGGGAACGTCATTGTGTTGGCACGGCGTGTCGAAATTACCGGAACTGTGGGAGGCAGCGTCTTTGGAGCAGCGCATACGATAATCGTCTCCGGCCAGGTGGCACGGAATTTAATCACAGGAACAGACACCGTTGATCTCAGCAGGAACGGTGCTATCGGTGGGAATGTCATCACCGCCAGTCGAGAAGCGGTGATTGATGGCAAGACCGCGCGAGATCTGATATCTGCAGCAGCCACGTTGGATCTGCGCGGGGATGTTGGCCGCAATGTCTCTTTCGCCGGCGGACAGGTCACCCTGACAGGATCGTCTCGTGTCGGGGGAGATGTGGGCGCACGTGTCGGCAAGGAAGAGAATCTGCGCGTCGCCGAGGGTGCTGTAATCGGAGGCCAGAAGAACGTTCACCTGCCCGTCGCAACTCCGAGATCCAACCGCTACCTGACGGTCAGTTTCTACGCCTGGCAGGTTGTGCGCGTTCTTGGTCAATTCGTTACGGGACTCGTTCTGTTCAAACTGATACCTTCGCTGATGCCCTCCAGCATGAGCTCGGGATCCGATTGGCTGATGGCCGGAGCCGTTGGGTTCATGACATTCGTGGCAGTCCCGATTGCCGCCATCATCATTGCACTCACTTTCATCGGACTTCCAATAGCGCTGATCACCTTCGTTCTCTACCTGATAGGCTGCTACCTCGCAAAGATAGTCATTGCCGAGTTTGTGGGCCGCTCGGTGATGAAGAACTCTGGCGTGGTTCCGCTGCTGGCTGGACTCGTGCTGGTGATCGTCGCGGTAAATTTGCCGTGGATCGGAACCTTGATCAACTTTCTCCTGATTCTCCTCGGACTCGGAGTGATTGCCACAACTGTCTATCGACGCGTTTCGCACCGACCGGCAGAGGCCTTCTAGAGGCGAAAAGGTTTCACACCCAGTTGCTCGCCGACCAGTCGGCCAATAAGCGTATCGAGAGCCTCTCCGGTTGAAGGCAGAACGAATCTCGTTCCGTCCCAGTCCAGCTTGAAGCTGCGGGATTGCGCGGAAATCCAGATCTGCCGAACCGGCGCATTCGGACTAATCACCATCTTGCCGGGATTCGGCTCCTCGACTTCCACCGTGAGCACGCCGTTCTGGTACATGACCTCGGCGTCATATTGTTCCGCCACAATTCCCAGGCTCTTGTTGAGTCTCTCCAGCGATGCATCGCTGCGAGACCGGAATTCTGCTTCGCTGAGTGACATCTTGTTGCAACCTTCTAGGGCAATGCAAAAACGTACAACGATTCTGTATTGGCCGGATTGGGATCAGTGATGCCGCCTCCACCCGCCGCGCTGACGGCAACGTATTGTTTTCCAGCCCTGCCTTCGTACGTGATCGGGACAGACAGAGCACTATAGTCAAGTTTCGTGACCCAAAGCTCCTTACCGTTTTTCGAATCGAACGCGCGGAACCGGCGATCGTTGGATGCGCCAATGAACACGAGTCCGCCGGCTGTGGCAATAGATCCTCCCATTGTAATTCGGCCGGTGTTCTTTCTGCCCTCGGGAAGTTCATCCGTTATGCCCAGCCGGACCTGCCAGGCGAACTCACCCGTAGCGGCGTTGACGGCGGTGAGCAAGCCCCATGGCGGCTTCTGACAAGGCCAACTGCTTTCACCGAGAAGTTGACCGCGCGCATCGGTCTTTCTTTCCCAAAACTTGGACGCCACCGGATTTCCATAGGCGCTTGCCTGATCGTAGGGCACTGCGGATCCCTCGCGTGTCTTCTCAACCCATCCAATGCTGCCGTAGTTCGAGGAGCTCACAAAGAAATAACCGAGCTGTGGATCCGCGGAAAAGCCGCCCCAATCCGTACCGCCAATCGCGCCCGGAAATATCACGCTCGAGGCCGGTGGCGCACCGGGCGCCCGATATGTCCATGGCGTGAACGGCCCTTCGTTATTCAGGCCCCCGCTTTTCTCGACGAGATCTCGGCAGGCTTTGGAGTGTTCTTCGGTCGTGTCTTCAGCGGTGACGAGATCGGCCATGGTGAAACTCATTCTACCGAAGGGCTTCGGCTTCCTCGGAATCGGTTGTGTGGGCGAACTGTGTTCTCCGGGAACCTTGCTGATTGGGACCGGCTTCTCGTCGATTCCAAAAATCGGTTCGCCTGTGACGCGATTGAGAATGTACATGTATCCAACCTTGCCGGTTTGTGCGAGAAGGGGAACCTTCTTCCCTTTGATCGTAACGTCGAGCAGGACCGGAGCCGGCGGGAGGTCAAAGTCCCATTGGTCGTGGTGGACGGTTTGGAAATACCACTTCAGCTTTCCGGTCTCCGCTTCGAGAGCGACAACAGAGTTGCCGAAGAGGTTGTTTCCTTCACGATCGCCGCCATAGTAATCACTGGCAGGACTGCCGAACACGGTGTAAACGATTCCGCGCTCCGCATCCAGTGTCATGTAGAAACCCCAGTTGTTGACGCCGGTTCGATCTTTCCAGCTGTCGTTCTTCCAGGTTTCATTACCGACTTCGCCAGGTTGCGGGACGGAATGGAATTCCCATACTTTCTTTCCCGTCATGACATCGAATGCGCGCGTGTTTCCCGGCTGGTTCGCTGTCTGGCGTTCGGGAACGTTGGCGCCCACGATTAGAAGGTTCTTGTAGACGGTCGGTACGGAATTGTAGGGAATCACCATGTCGATCTCTCCGACTTTCTCGCCGCTGTCGGAGTTGAGACCAATGAGCCTGCGCCCGGCCGTGAAATAGATGCGTGCGGGAGTGCTACCGCTTCCGGGCCAGTAAGCCACACCACGACTGCTCGGCCTGGTATCAACGGTATAGGTCCAGATTGTCTTTCCGGTGTCGGGATCGAGCGCAAGAATGCGATTGCCCGCCGGGAGATACATCACGCCATCGACCACGATGGGCGTCGCCTGAGAGAACGGTCCAAGCCCTGATGCCGGTGCCCCGCTGGTGTCTGGCCTTAGCTTGAACTGCCACGCCAGTTTCAGGTTTGCCACATTTTTCGTCGTGATTTGCTTAAGCGGAGAAAATCGCGTGCCGGCAAGATCGCGATTGAACATGGGCCAGTCGGCTCCTGCGCTGCGTCGCCCCTGCACCGAGACCGTCGTTTGAAGGTACGCGAGCGAAAACAACGATGCCACGGCTGCGAGAAGAAGAGTCTGGCCGAATATGCGCGAACGGTTCATGAAGCCTCCCTCAGGCTGACATGGTTGTATACACTGGCAACGCCCGGGTGACCAGACCTTTGGGGAGAGAATTTCAAATTCCCTCACAGTTCTATGAACTACGTTCTTGGCGCGTGAATAGGCGATAGGTTGGGTTGTTGTGGCATGATTACGCTTCGATATGTTCGAACTTGCACAGCAGCTCATGGCCATTCCCTCAGTCACAGGCGGTGAAAAAGAAGTCGGGCTGTTTCTGTCCAAACTTCTTCATGATCGCCGGTACCGTGTCGAGAAGCAGTTCCTGATACCGAATCGCTTCAACGTTCTCGCATTCGCCGGTAATCCCCGCGTGGTTCTCTGCACGCACCTGGATACGGTTCCTCCCGTTCTGCCCGTTCGCGAAGACGAAAATTTTCTTTATGGCCGCGGGGCGTGCGACACCAAAGGAATCATAGCGGCAATGCTCGAAGCGGGAGATCGCCTTCGCAGCCAGGCGATTGATAACTTCGGTTTTCTCTTTGTGGTGGGCGAGGAAAGCAGCGGCGATGGCGCGAAGGAGGCCAACAAGCTTCAATGGGAGTCCGATTTTGTCGTTGTAGGCGAGCCCACGGGCAACAAGCTCGCCGTCGCTCAGAAAGGCACGCTGATAGCGGACTTCTCCTGCAAGGGACGTGCTGCCCATTCCGGCTATCCCGAAGAAGGGGAATCTGCCGTGACGGCTTTATGGAGCGTGTTGCAGGACTGCGCCGCGGCCGATTGGGGTAACGATCCGGACCTCGGGAAGGGCACGTTCAATATCGGAATGTTTGCCGGAGGCGAAGCTTCCAACGTTGTACCGGGGTCTGCGACCGCTTCGGTCATGATACGGCTCGTTGAATCGCGCACTACCGCAGAACAACGGCTTCACAAGGCCGTCGGAGGTCGCGCCGAGGTGAAGGTTATCGCTGCCAGCGATCCACATCGGATGCATGTCGTCGACGGATTCGAAACCATGGTGGCGTCGTTTGGAAGCGACGCGCCATATCTGGGAAACCTCGGCAAGCCCCTGCTCATTGGCCCGGGATCGATTCTTGATGCCCATACCGCACACGAAAAGATTTCCCGCCAGGAGATGATCGAGGGCGCAGCGATTTACGAGCGCCTGGTGAAGAAGCTTATCTCATGAAAATCGCCCTTATCGGTTACGGCAAAATGGGACACGAGATCGAAGCCGCGGCTCTCGAGCAGGGAGAGACGATTGCGGCGACGTTCGATGTCGGTAACCCCGTGGATGTAGCCTCGCTTGCGAATGCCGATGTGTGCATCGAGTTCTCGACTCCACACACCGCCCTGCAGAATATTCGCGTGGCGCTCGAGGCGAAGAAGGACATCGTTGTCGGTACCACGGGCTGGTACGAGCATCTTCCGGAGATTCGCCTCCTCGTGAAGGATTCAGGGTTGCTTTACTCTCCGAACTTTTCGATAGGTGTCAACATGATGTTCAGACTGGTCTCAGCCGCCGCAGAGATGATGAACAATGCTTCGGCATACGATCCATGGATCCACGAATGGCACCATCGTCAGAAAGCAGACAGTCCGAGCGGAACGGCGTTAAAGCTTGGCGAGATTCTTCTCGCGAAGATGGATCGAAAGAAGAAGTTGGAAACGGCAAGAGTGGACGGAAAGATCGATCCCGCTGCGCTGCACGTCTCATCGACGCGCGTCGGCACCGTGCCCGGCACGCACATTGTCGGGTTTGATTCCGATGCGGACTCGATCGAGATCAAACATCTTGCCAAGTCACGACGAGGCTTTGCATTAGGCGCGGTGCGAGCCGCACAGTGGTTGAAAGGGAAGAAAGGCGTCTATACCATGGACGATGTTGAGTTATAGGACGAGGGAGTTCATATGTCATTAAAGCCATTTCAAGGCACGGGCACCGCAATGGTGACCCCCTTTACTTCGGCAGGAGCAATCGATGAGCCAGCGCTGCGCCGGTTTGTGGATTTCCAAATCAATGAAGGCATCGACATGTTGCTGCCTGTCGGAACAACCGGCGAGGGAGCAACGTTGGAGCCTGAAGAGGCAGAACGTGTGCTCAGCATCGTCCTGGATCAGACGAAAAAGCGCGTTTCGGTCATATTTGGCGCCGGAAGTAACAACACAAAGAAGGCCGTGCAGGGAACCGAGAGAGCGAAGCAACTGGGTGCGGACGGTGTTCTCTCCGTTGGACCTTATTACAACAAGCCCACGCAGCGCGGTTTCATCGAGCACTTCAAGGCTGTCGCCGAAGTGGGGTTGCCCGTGATTGTCTATAACGTTCCCGGGCGAACCGGCAGCAACATTGAAGCATCGACGATGCTCAAGTTGGCGGAGATTCCGAATATCGTGGCGGTGAAGGAAGCGTCCGGCAATATTGGCCAGATGATGGATATCCTTCGCTCGCGTCCTGCAGACTTCCGCGTGCTTTCGGGTGACGATGCGATCACGCTGCCGCTGATTGCGGCGGGTGGCGACGGAGTCGTGTCGGTCGTTTCCAATGAAATTCCTGGCCTGATGTCCAGAATGACGCGCGCAGCACTCGAGGGCGACTTTGCGGGCGCGCGTGCAATTCATTACAAAATTCTGCCGCTCATGAATGCGAACTTCATTGAATCGAACCCGATTCCAGTGAAGGCGGTGCTAGCGATGATGGGAATGATAGGAGAAAACTATCGGCTTCCGATGGTGCCCATGACGCCAGCCAACCGCGTTCAGATTCAGAAAATCGCCGAAGATCTCGGGATTGTGCAATCCGTTGGAGCGTCGCGATGAACGTTGGAAACGCGTTCCGCTAGTTCGTCCCTCACGGTATGGATGGGCTACTGAGGTCCGGTTCCGGCGCACGCGGGTATAACAGCGCATGCAGCGGTGGATATCTTTCCGCAAAGAAATACATCGAATAGGCCGGAAAGAAAACGACCGCGGGCACGGAGATCAGCGCGCCCAGCAGGATCAGGGCGAGAACGGCGAGAGTTCCGAACACGATCGCTATCGCGATAGTGAGGGGATTCCATTCCAACCCGGCCGCACGTCCCGCCAGCACGCCAATCAGGCCAATTCCGCCGAACGGAATCAGAATGAGAAGAAGCGCGATGAATCCCATAATGCCGAGAACGATAGAAGCGGCAATCCTGAGTACAATTTTCATTCCTATGTATCCCGCGTAGCCAACTTTATCTGCCTTCAGGAATGACCATAGCCGACTCCAGCCGTCCGACACTGATACGTCTTCCAGCGCCATTTGAGGAACGACAAAGTCCTTGGTGAGAACCTGGACGAGAACCAGTGTGAACAACAACATGAGGAAGAGACCGCCCACAACAATTCCACCGAGGACGAGGGCCACGATGTGTTGAGAGGCATTCTGAAATAGGCCGCCAGTCAGAGCTGCGAGAATGGGAAGTCCGATCAGTGCGGCCACACTGATGAAGCCTGTAAGCGCAAACAGAATCTGGAAGACGAAATATCGGAAAGCCGGGGCACCCCGGCGTCCCCACGAATCACGAATGCGACATTCCCCTTCAACAACGGCATCGAACAAGACGAACCGCATGCGGCTGCCGACATAGGTCAGCAGGACCGCCACAATCGCGATGAGCAGCACCCCGATCAGGATTGCGACGAAAAAGAACGGCTCCCCTCCTGGCGAAGGAACCTGGAATTTATTGGGCCTCGGGAAGGAAGCGCCGAGGTTGAACGGTATTCCGGCAGTGCCCCCGCCGCTCTGGCCGATCTCACCGGCCAGGAACCCGACCAGCGCCAGTCGAAACCACTGCCCCCAGCGAAACGGGTTGAACAGCTGGCGTTTCATGCGCTCGAACGCTGGACTTACGACGTCTACGGGGGAAAGGGGCACAAGATACCTCCAGGTGGCTGGAGAAAAGTACAGCCGCCAGGACGATCCGTCAACAAGTCAGGCGAAAAATGTCAGGCGAAAAAAATGGCGTGCCGCTGGGTGATTAACGCGGCACGCCATGATCTGGAAGCGGCACCGCTCTGCTCTCCCCCGCGCGTGCCGGTCGCTCTTCCAGATAAACTGAATTTTAAGGATGTCTGGAGGCGGCACGCCCCGCTGCCTCAGGGGGCGTGCCGGTCGCTAACCTCCAGACGAACTTCAAATTTCCTCGGGTGTCTGAAAATGGCGCAAGAGATTCTCGAGAATCGCGACGGCGCTTTCGACTGATGAAGCTTTGTAGAGCAGAATATCCGGCCCTGGCTCAAAACCGGAGAGGTTGCCGGCCAGAACCATTACAAAGGGAGCATTTTTCTCGTGGGAGACGGCATTGACGAGATCCAATCCGCTTTGTCCGAGCAGAGCGACGTCAAGCATGACAACATCGGGAGTCTGCAGGCGAATCTCACGCACGGCATCGCCCAGGTTATCCGCCTGACCGACGACCTCGAGCCCCGGCAAATCAGCGAGACGCTCAGTGAGTCCTTCGTTCAACAAGCGAGAGCTGTCGACGAGATAGACCCGCATAGTTTTCAAGGTAAGTTCCACCATCATGTCTGTAGGTTCCCTAAAATTCGGTTTCGGCCAACTGCGCGGTAACGGTCTTCAGAAACGCCTCGATCGAAAAAGGCTTGCGCAAAACCCGTACGAAACCGAACGTGTTGGACAGATTCACTATGGAGTCAGGCTGGATCAGTTCATTTCCAACGATCGCAAGGATGCGAGCATGTGGAGTTCGGCGTAGTACTTCACCGAACATTTCCAGTCCTTGAGGCACTTTTACATCAGCGACGATGAGATCATGGAGGTGTTCGTTATAGAGCTCGAGAGCGTCTCTTTCGTCGGTTGCAGTCTCAACAGCATGCTGTTCTCGTCTCAGAATTTCGCTGAGCCAGCTTGTTACCAGCGCGCCGTCGTCGATCATGAGAATATTTCCCATCTTGTGCCTCTGTTGCGAGCGCACCATGTGGCTCCCACGGTGCTTAGAGCCGTTACGGCTCACTTTCAACATAGGCCGCAAGGAGGGTAAGGAAAATCGGCCCAACAATGATTTTTCTGTCCGTGTTCGCCCTACAAACTTGCGCAGACTCGCCCGAAGTCGATGCTAAGATCCGATGATTGAATGAGATTGCGAGGGCTGCATGCTTGGATGGATCAGGCGGTCCGTTGCGCCGCCGGTTTTTGAAGGCGATGCTGATAAGACGCGCGTCGCCTGGCTGCTCAACATCATTCTGCTGACGCTGATTGCGAGAGCGATCTTCATCCGGTTCGTAACCGGGTCGGAGCCTTCGCGTCCCAGCCTGGTCGTGCCTTTTATTCTTGCCCTGCTGGCAATCATGTTCGTCATGCACAAAGGCGCGGTGCGGTTGGCAAGTGCCGCCACCGTTTGCATTTTCTGGCTTTCACTTTCACTGGCGGCTGCTGAAACAGGGGGACTTCATTCCACAGGATTCCGTAACTACATTCTGCCTGTCCTCATGGCCGGTTTGCTGCTGGGCCGTCGACCTGCGGTGTTGACGGCGGTAGCAAGTATTCTGGCCGGCATTGGCATGTGGTTGGCCGAGAGGAATGGATTTATTCAATACTCGGCAGATATGGTGCGTCCGTTCGAACTTCTCATCACTCATGCGATCAGCCTCTTGATGGCTGCAGTGCTTGTGACTCTTGCGACGCGCAGCATCGAGCAGGGACTCCAGCGCGCCCGACAGGAGGTTGCCGAGCGCAAGCAAGCGGAGTACGAAGCTCGGGCGTCGGAGGAGAGATTCTCAAAGGCCTTTAACCTGAGTCCTCTTCGCATGGGTATCCTCAAGATGGGGAATGGGGAAATGGTCGCGATCAATGACTGTTTCGTCAAAGACATGGGCTTTTCGCGGGAAGAAATCATCGGGCGACCCATTTTCGACATTCGGGAATGGAGCGGAGCTGAAGCCGTTCGGATTCGCCAGTTGCTCCAGGCCGGCAAGGCTATCCGCAACTGGGAGGCGTTGGCCGGGACCAAGAGCGGAGAATGGCGGAGTACGCTCGTTTCAGCTGAACCGATCGAGATCAACGGCGAGGCCTGCATGCTTTTTGTCTCCAACGATATTACTGAGCGCAAGCGCTCGGAGGAGGCGCTGCGCGAAAGCGAAGAACTCTTCCGCACGTCTTTTGAAAACGCGACAGTCGGTGTTTGCCTGGTCGACATCGATGGAAAGTTCTTCAGTGTCAATCCGAAGCTGTGCGAGATGCTGGGTTACACGCGAGAAGAACTGGAACAGCTATCGTTCAATGAGATCACCATCGAGGAAGACAAACATCTGGGGATCACCTTTGTGTCCAGGGCTATCAGCGGCGATATCCACAGCGCAAATTTCGAGAAGCGCTATGTACATAAGGACGGCCGCATTGTCTGGGCTTATGTCTCATCGGCTCTTGTGCCGCAGACCGTAAAGGGACGACGATTCTTCATCAGCTATATCCAGGACATTACAGAACGAAAGCATGCAGAGGAACAACTCCGCGCCAAGACCGAGCAGTTGCGAGCATTGACGACAAGCGTGCGCTCCGCTCGCGAAGCGGAAGGTATTCGCATTGCCCGCGAGATCCATGATGAATTGGGCTCCGCTCTTACGAGTATGAAGTGGGATTTGGAAGAGGCGAACAAGGTCGTTTCCCGTGTCGATGACATTTCGCTGTCATCTCCGCTTCAGATGAAGATCGCGGCAATGTCCGGTCTGGTGGATTCGACCATTGACGTCGTTCGTCGCATTTCTGCAGAACTGAGGCCGAGTATACTGGACGACCTTGGTCTTGCTGCAGCCGTCGAATGGCAGACGCAGCAGTTTCAGGCAAGAACCGGCATTCGTTGCAGCTATGAGTACTCGCCCGGACATATCGAACTGGATGAAGAACGAGCTACCGCGGTATTCCGGATCTTTCAGGAAGCTTTGACCAACGTTTTACGCCATGCGCAGGCGACCCGCATCGATGTGTCACTAGAGGAGGATGACGAGGTTCTTCTTCGAATCCAGGACAATGGAAGAGGAATTCTGGAGTCGGAACGGACCGGGCTTCAATCGTTAGGCCTGCTCGGAATGAGGGAACGCGCCGACCTGATTGGCGGTAGTCTCGAGATTATGGGTATCCAGGGCGTGGGAACGACCGTGGTGTTGCGCGTTCCTCTCCTGAAGGGTCGCAACGCCAGGGCCACAGCTTGAATGAGGCAATCACTGTGACAAGAATCCTTCTGGTGGACGATCATGCCGTAGTTCGCGACGGCATCAAGCGCATGTTCGATGATAGGCCCGGCACTGTGTCCTTCGGAGAAGCCGATAGTCCTGAGAGTGCGCTCAAACTGGCGGAAAACGCGGAGTGGGACGTTGTCATATTGGACATTACGCTCGGTGATCGAAACGGCCTGGAGGTTCTGAGAGAAGTCCGAAAGGTGCGCCCGCGTTTGCCGGTGTTGATCCTCAGCATGCATTCTGAGGAACAATACGCCCGCCGTGCTTTCAGGGCCGGCGCCTCGGGTTACCTTACCAAGGATTGCTCTCGAGAAGAGTTGGTTGCCGCAGTCCAGAAGGTTTCGACCGGTAGCAAGTACATCACGCCTGCGCTGGCAGAAAAACTCATCATTGATCTCGAGCGCGGTACGGAAGGTCCGCCGCACGAGACTCTTTCGGACCGGGAGTATGAAGTTCTTCGATTGATTGCCTCAGGAAAGACGGTCGGCGAAATCGCCGGGATTCTTTCACTCAGCGACAAAACCATCAGTACATACCGCGCGCGGATTCTGGAAAAGATGGGGATGAAAACGAACGCGGAACTCACGCATTACGCGATTCAGAACAAACTGGTGGAGTGAAAGGACGGGCCACCTTCCAGTCAACTACGGGACCAAGCCCTTTTTGCCGGACCTGATTTGACTCCCTACACAATCAAACTCGGCGTTGGTGTTTTATGGAAGAGGATCAACAAGCAGACGGTACTGGCGCGGCACGAGCGCCTCGGCGGACTACCGCCGAGGCGATGGCCGCCAAGCAGAGAGATATCTCTGTCAGCGAATTCTTTGCAAAGAACCGGCATCTGCTCGGTTTTGACAATCCGCGGAAAGCCCTGCTCACCGCGGTAAAGGAAGCTGTCGACAACTCGCTGGATGCGTGCGAAGAAGCGGGAATTGTTCCGGAACTCTGGGTTCACCTGGAAACTACCGGCATGAATCGGTACAAGGTGGGTGTGCAGGATAACGGACCCGGCATCGTCAAAAAGCAGATACCTCTGATCTTCGGGAAGCTGCTTTACGGGTCGAAGTTTCATCGCCTGCGAATGAGCCGAGGCCAACAGGGAATCGGCATCAGCGCTGCAGGCATGTACGGCATGCTCACGACAGGCAAACCGGTCAAGATCGTCTCCTCCACATCTCTCAGGAAGCCGGCTCATTACTTCGAGATCCAGATTGACACCAAACGCAACCAGCCGGAAATTGTCAACGGCCGCGGCGACGGTGAGGAAATACCCGCGGGCGAAAAGGGACATCAATACATTACCGATCACGGTATCGAGTGGATCACACACTATCCGCCGCCTGAAAACAGCGATCCGGAAAAAGCCCCGACGCCCCGGGCACTGCATAGCGGGACGCGCGTCACGATCGAACTCGAAGGCCGGTACCAGCGGGGGCGAGGCAGTGTCGATGAGTACCTGGAGCAGACCGCGATCGCAAATCCCCACGTCACGATTCATTACATCGATCCCGACAACAACGCCCGGTCCTTTTGGCGGTCGACAATGCAGCTTCCCGTCGAGCCGCAGGAGATCAAGCCGCATCCGTATGGCATCGAACTTGGCCAGCTGGTCACCATGCTCAAGGATTCCAGCGCCGGAACCATGGCACAGTTTCTAACCAGTTCCTTTTCCAAGGTCAGTCCGGCCGTTGCTCAAACGATTTGTGAAACGGCGAAGATCAGCACCCGCGCAAATACGAAGAGGATCGGCAGGCAGGAAGCCGACGCCCTGTATCAGGCGATTCAAACCACCAAAATCGCGGCGCCCTCAACAGACTGCATCTCCCCGATTGGGGAGCAGCTTATTCTCAAGGGACTGCATCAACAGATGCCTGGCGAATTCTTTTGCGCGGCTACTCGTCCGCCGGCCGTGTACCGCGGCAATCCCTTTCTTATCGAAGTAGGACTTGCCTATGGCGCGTCAAGCCCTACGCAGAAGATCTCGCTCGACGCGTTGACCGAACTGTTGTCGGAGAGCGACGCGCGCTCGCTACGCCAGTTCCTGTTGACGACCTTCGACGGCCTGGGTTCGTCCGGTGTTGAGCGTATTTTGTCTGAAGCGGGGATGGGGCCGCGACAGACTCCTGCGAAACTCGACAAAGAAGCCATCAGCCGGCTCCACGCTGCAATGAAGAATGTGAATCTGTCGGAAGGCCAGGTCATGCAGGTCCTTAGGTATGCCAATCGGGTGCCTTTGCAGTTCCAGCCGGCCGCCTGCGCCATTACGCAGTCTGTGATCGCCAACAACTGGCGCTCGTATGGGTTGTCCCAATCGCGTGGACAGTTGCCTTCTGGGCCCGTCAGCATCATGGTGCACATGGCCAGCGTCTGGGTGCCGTTTACGAGCGAATCGAAGGAGGCCATCGCTTCCTATCCGGAAATCTTGAAGGAATTGCGCCTGGGCTTGCAGGCCGTGGGCCGCAAGCTCGGGATGTATTTGAATCAGCGCAAACGCGTGGAGCAGGAAGGCGAACGGCGCGAGGTGTTTCTGCGGTATTTGGGGGAGGTGGCGAATGCCGTATCGTCGATTAAGGAGTACGACGATCGTTCCTCGAACAAACTCTACGGACAGCTGGTGGATCTTGCCAGACGCAGGACGGCCGTTGCGGACAATCGCTTCGACGATCGCGGCAAGAAGGTTGACGAGGCGGAAGAGAATTTCGGTGAGAATGTCCTGATCGTCGATCCGGAGAAGGAATAGGCAATGGCAAAGAAGACGAAAAAAACTGCCGATGGCGTGACGCTCACGGACAAGGACAAGAGAACTCTCGGCTCCATCGGAGGTCTGGCAGATATGGTCGTCCAGTCCGCGGATCGCGGTCGCCCTCCCCACGTCGACATTCCATCGCGCTCCCTGTCCAATGTTCGCTTCAACCGGTCGAAGCGCATCATTGAAATGGGCTCCGGAACGAATCGGCGTGAGCTCTTCAACCTGAATCAGGCGAAGAGCTACATGCAGACACTGCTCGTTGGCTCGGGGTGCAAGCAACTGATTGAGCAGGGAAAAACAACCAGCATCCGAGGTCTTTTCTACCTTCTCAAGCACACCATTGAAGGCGCCCGTGAAGAAACATTCGACACGCAGGACGAATGCGATCCAATCATCGAAGATGTCGAAGTGTCCCTCGATGCCATGCGTGAAGAGCTGCACCTCTATGCGAAGAACGCTGGAGCGATGGTCGGACCGATCACGCTCGTGGATAGCGGGGACGAGATTGATTGTTCTCGAATGGGCTCAGGTGGCTACAGTGTCCCGTCCATCGTTGAACCCGAGATCGTTCAGTTCAAGAAGAACTCCGCCAAGTTCATCCTCCATGTCGAAAAGGACACGGTATGGCGTCGATTCAATGAAGACAAGTTCTGGAAGAAGCACAATTGTATCCTCACGCACGGCGGCGGTCAGCCACCCCGAGGCGTAAGGCGAATGCTGCATCGCCTTCACCATGAGTTGAAGCTGCCTGTTTATTGCCTCCTCGACAACGACCCGTGGGGATATTACATCTACAGTGTGCTCAAACAGGGATCCATCAACCTTGCGTACGAGTCACGCCGTATGGCCATACCGGCCGCGCGGTTTCTCGGGTTGCGCAGCAGTGACTATGAAAGATGCCAGCTCAAGCCAAGCGTCCAGATCAAGCTCAACGATCAGGACGTGAAGCGGGCGCGTCAGATTGCGCAATATCCGTGGTTTATCCATAAGAAGCCGTGGCAGAAGGAAATCGAGCTGATGTTGAAGAATGGGTTCAAGCTCGAGGTCGAAGCGCTGATCAGCAAAGACATCAGCTACGTGACCGAAGAATATGTGCCCGTGCGGCTTCAGGAAGATACGTTTCTGGATTGAGGGGCCATTGCATCTGCCCCGGACCATCATAGCCCTGTAACTTTTATCGGAAGATCAACGGCCCTCGAATGGCTGTTCGAGGTAGCTCTTTATCTCAGGATGGCCGCCATACTCAGCCCACCCGGCGGGCGTTCCGCCGACTTTTGTGTCCTTAATGCGGGGATCCGCTCCCTGTTCGCAGAGAAACTGCACCATTGTCTGGTGGCCGTTGAGCGCGGCGTAGTGGAGCGCTGTGCCTGAGTAATCGAATCCTCCAGGAATGGCGTCAATCTGAGCGCCTTTGTTCAACAGTAACTTCGCAGCATCGATCTGGCTGTGCATGCAGGCGTAGACGAATGCGTTGTTAATGATGTCCTGACGATCGTTGGCCCACGATCGTATTGTCGAGATCAGTTTATCTTTGCCCTGCCGTGTGAAATTCGATCGTTCGGCTTCTTCTATGCCACCCCAGGGCCAATTGATGTTTCCCGCCTCGGCCTTCAGATTGCCGTCCGTATCAAAAAAGGAAGCGGTCAAATCCGTTCTGCCCAGTCCCGCTGCAATGCGCAGGTTATGGATGGATGCGCCTCGCTCGAGCAAGAGGGCCTTTACCCCCTGGCTGTTCCAATACAACGCCTCTTCCAATGGAGACCAGCCTCCGTTGCCGTTCATCGCGGCGCCGCGGTCGAGGAGTAAGGCAGCAACTTCAACGTTGTCACAGCTGGCGCACGCGATCAGCGGCCCATCGAGATCTGCGCCCGCGTCAATCAGGATGATGGCCATTTCGACCCTGGCGAAGGAGTTTTTCCGGTCGAGTACCAGGCACTGCAGCAGGGTTGGATGGCTCGTTGTCGACCGGCTCGTCGCCAATGAAGGATCCTCGCGGACCAACTTCCTGAGTCGATCGACATCGTCAGATTTAAGCGCGCTCACGGCCGGTTGAAACTTGGCGTCCATGGATCGAGCGTTTCCGGTTACTTCTCGAAAACCACCTGCCCGGCCTTGATGGTCGTTACGACCTTGAGTAGGGCTTCACTGTCACGCATCGGATCACCATCAATGATCACGATGTCCGCTAATTTTCCCGGTTCAAGGGTACCGAACTCGGAGCCGTGCAACGTTGCGGCAGCGGCGTTTTTCGTGATGATCTTCACAATGTCTTGCGGCGAGAACACGAGCCGGAGCGCGCGAAGCTCGTCGGCGAGGGTTTCTTTGGGCGGCCACTGCGTGTCGGTGCCGTAGCCGTAGACAAGTCCGGCTTCCCAGAGCAGGCGCGCGTTTACAGGTCCCTGTCCCGCACTCGAGAGTGTCTGCCAGGGAAACGGTTGTCCATCCCTGAACAGCGCAGCTCCGTTAGTGTCGAAGTGCGGCACGAACACGGCGAGAGTCGAGGTCATCGGGATTTTGGCATCGACGATTTTCTTTACTGCCGCAGGATCGTCGCCCAGACTGCCGATGTGAGGCGTGTGCACGAGCATATCGGGCTTTGCTTCCAGGGCAGCGAGAGTGTCGCGCACACTCACGGCATGCACAATTGTCGGCATGTTGTGTTTCTTGCCTTCAGCAACGATTAGTTTGAGTGTTTCGACTTCGGGCCCGTTCTGCGTCGTATTGAGTACAACCTTAAGATAGTCATAACCGGTCTGCTTGGCGCTTTCGACGGCCTTGATGGTCGCGTCTCGCGCAACCGCGGGTGCGGGTGTCGTTGGCAAGGGACCGCGTGCGGGATCGGTTCGAGCCGGGTCTCCATTGGGTGGAGGGCCTGTTGCGCCCGCCACCGGTAGGAATGTTCCGACATAGAGTCGCGGTCCTTTCATTTGACCGGCTTCGATTCGCTTGCGGGCTTCGACGACCTGTGGCGGATCGATCGCCGCGAGAACGGTTGTAAAACCCGCTTCAAGAAATTGCTGGAACTGCGGAGCAGCGCGCTGTGTGAGCCACTGTGCTGCGTCGCCCGTGACGAGGTGACGGTGGCCCTCGACGAAAGCCGGCATGACGGTCTTGCCCCCCGCGTTAATGGTTCGGCCACTTGTCGTCGTTGGCGCCGTGGCCGAGACCGACACGATCTTGCCATCGCGCACAACCACGGCGCCTCGCTCGATAACCTTTCCGGTGCCGTCTAGAATCCGCGCGTTTGTAATGGTCAGATTCTGTGCGTAAGCGCCGCCCGCACTGGCCAACACAATGGCTGCGCCGATGAATCCAAGATGGGATCTGATCTGCATTCGTTTGTACCCCCGCAAAAGCCTCAAGTATACGACCAGCAGCAAAATGCAGGATCGCCGAACAGTTTCCCATTTCCGCCAATGGATCGACCAGCGTGCCCTGATTGCGCACACCAGGGGCGTCTGTCTCTTGCTCTTCATTACAAAGTGCTTTAGTATTTCTCTCCTTGAATCGCAGTGATCGAAGGTTCCTCGCAGTAGTCATAGGGCTCGTCTTCGCTGCCGGCATTGGGTTCAGCGGAGCGGCGCTCTACCTCGTCTACACCATCAACCCCGTCCACACCGATCCGGCGGCGGTCCCGTCTACGGTGGCCGGTGTGCCCGCCGGGCGATATTCGGGTGCCGTCGAGAAGGCAAGAAGCCTCGCTCGTAAGCTGCTCGTGCAAGAGAATCTGCCGGGGCTTTCGGTTGCTGTCGCCATTGATGGCGAGATCGTGTGGGCCGAAGGCTTCGGCTTCGCCAACGTGGAACGCCGTGCGCCGGTGACGCCGCGCACGCGGTTTCGTACCGGCAGCGTCTCCAAAACATTGACGGCTGCGGCGGTGGCCCTGCTTTACGACCGCGGCCGCATCGATCCGGATGCCCCTGTCCAGACCTACGTCCCGTCGTATCCGCAGAAGCAATGGACAATCAGTACGCGCCAGTTGCTGGGCGATGTCGCGGGAGTTCACCGACCCCGCGGTGACAGCGTCGACAATCTGGCATACGGCCACTGCACGAGTCTCAGCGAGGCCTTGAAGGCTTTCGCCGACGAACCGCTCTCCTTCAAGCCCGGTACGAAGTACCAGTTCTCCACGTACGGCTGGGTTCTCCTCAGCTCCGTAGTTGAGGATGCGTCGGGGGAACCCTTTTCCACGTTCATGAGCCGCGAGGTCTTCAAACCGCTTGGCATGGAGCGCACCGGATTGGAGGGGGCATCCGACGACACGGACACCATCTCGTTCTACTTTCCCCGGGTGATGATGCGCCCAAACCTGGGATTGCAAAACGGACTCGGGGCGGACTATTCGTGTTTTTGGGGTGCCGGCGCGTTTCTGTCCACGCCCTCGGATCTGGTGCGCCTCGGATCAGCGATGCTAAAGCCGGGATTTCTGACGGCTGAAACCATCAGACTGTTCCAGACGCCACTCCAGCTCGACTCGGGCGCATCAACCGGATTTGCGCTGGGCTGGAAGGTCGATACCCTCCAGCTTGCCGGTGCGCCAGCGCGTCTGCTGCATCATCGAGCCACTCCTACGGGTAGCACCGTTTCGCTCTCGTTGTTCCCGGATCGCAGAATGGTTATTGCGGCCACCGCCAACGTTACCCATGGCGACGCCGTGGACCCCTTTGCGATGCAAGTCGCGGAGCAGTTCGCCCGGTAACAATCCGGCAGACGCCGTCCGGATCGAAGAGTGCGACGTGAATCATACCTTCTGGCGATGCACCGGCAATTCCGTACGGCGACGTGTCTTTTCGCCGTGTGATATCGGTTGTTGACCCGGTTCCTTTCGTCTCGTGTCCTTCCGTCTCGTTGACAGGTCAAGATGTCGGTTATAGAGTCCGGCGTCACACTAAACGAGATGCGTCAATGATTAACGAGCGCCGCCGACCCGTGTACCGCCAGCTTTGGGTCCATGTGCTGATCGCCATGGCCGTCGGTATCGTATTGGGCTATTTAAACCCCGACCTGGCGAAGCAGATGAAACCTCTGGGCGACGGCTTCATCAAGCTGATCCGCATGGTGATTGCACCCATTGTTTTCGTAACAGTCGTCAGCGGCATCTACAAGATGCAGAGTACAAAAGAAGTCGGTCGAATCGGCGTTCGCGCCATCGTCTACTTTGAAGTCGTCTCGACTCTGGCATTGCTCCTCGGGCTTGCTGTCGCCTTGTTGGTTCAGCCTGGAGCGGGGATCCACGCCGACCCTGCGAGTCTCGATGTGAAGGCGGTGGATTCCTATATTGGAGGCGCGTCCAAACAAACCGCCACGGAATTTCTCTTGAACATTATTCCCTCAACATTGGTTGGAGCGTTTTCAGAGGGGCAAATACTTCAGGTGATGTTCGTCGCCATACTGACGGGTTTG
>Ga0157379_10000063_pt1 | contig 68139 bp, 63 predicted proteins | sample S25metaG_FD_121802 | JGI IMG/M metagenome (GOLD analysis project Ga0157379, IMG submission 121802) | Switchgrass rhizosphere microbial communities from Kellogg Biological Station, Michigan, USA - S2-5 metaG | ecosystem: Host-associated > Plants > Roots > Rhizosphere > Soil | place: USA... | reverse complement strand
GCCTGATCCTGATCACGTACATTCCCTCGATCTCGCTGTGGCTGCCCAAGCTGATGTACCACTAGACATGAGCGTGGCTTTGATCGAACGCGTCGAGATCCTGCAGGTCAATCTGCCGCCGAAGGTGGTGCGCACCGACGCGATCCAGTCGTTCGTCACGCAGGAGACGCCGATCGTGCGGATCACGTGCGCCGACGGCGCGCAGGGCGTCGGTTACACGTACACGATCGGCACCGGCGGCTCGTCGGTGATCGCGCTGCTGCGCGACCACCTCGCGCCGCGCCTCATCGGCCGCGACGCGACGCAGATCGAGGCGATCTGGAAGGACCTGTTCTTCGCGACCCACGCGACCGCGGTCGGTGCCATCACGAGCCTCGCACTGGCGGCGATCGACACGGCGTTGTGGGACCTCAAATGCCGGCGCGGCGCACTGCCGCTGTGGCGGATGGCCGGCGGCGCGCAACAGAAGGTGCCGGTGTACACGACGGAAGGCGGGTGGCTGCACCATTCGGCGCACCAGCTGGTCGAAGAAGCGGCAGCGGCGAAGGCGCAAGGATTCAAGGGTGCCAAGATCAAGGTCGGCAAGCCCTCGATCGCCGAGGACGTCGCGCGGTTGGCGGCCGTGCGCACGGCGGTCGGCAACGCGTTCGAGGTGATGGTGGACGCGAACCAGGCATTCACGGTCGCCGAGGCGTGCCGGCGCGCCCATGCCTACCAGGATCTGATGCTCGGCTGGTTCGAGGAGCCGCTGCCCGCCGAGGACTTGTCGGGCCACGTCGAATTGGCCGCCAAGGCGACGATGCCCATCGCGGTGGGCGAATCGCTCTATCACCCGGCGCATTTCCGCGAATACCTCGAACGCCGCGCGTGCACGGTGGTCCAAGTGGATTGCGCGCGGATCGGCGGCATCACGCCCTGGCTCAAGGTCGCGCACCTGGCGGAGACGTTCAACGTGCCCGTCTGTCCGCACTTCCTGATGGAGCTCCACGTGTCGTTGACCGCGGCGGTGCCGAACGGCGCGTGGGTGGAGTACATTCCTCAACTTGACGACATCACGACGTCGCGGATGGCGATCCGCGACGGCTACGCCATTCCGCCCAGCACGCCCGGTCTCGGGATCGACTGGGATTTCGCCGCCATCGACCGCCTCGCCGTCGCGCGCGCGGCGGTGGGCCGGTAGAAGGAGTCCACGATGCTTACCCGCAGCTCGCTCACCATTCGTTTGCACCCCAACGACGACGTCGTGATCGCTCGTGCGCAACTCGTCGGCGGCACCAACCTGCTCGACGAGAAGATCACGGTGTCGGGGCTGGTCCCGCCGGGCCACAAGGTGGCGACGCGCGCGATCAAGGCCGGCCAGCCGGTTCGCCGCTACAACCAGATCATCGGCTTCGCGAGCCGCGACATCGCGCCGGGCGAGCACGTGCATCTCAACAACCTCGCGATGGGCGCGTTCGATCGCGACTACGCGTTCGGCGCCGACGCCAAGCCGACGCAGTATGTGTCGCCACCGGCAATGTTCAACGGCATCGTGCGAGGAGGTGGCCCCAACGAGGGCCGCGTGGCGACGCGCAACTACATCGGCATCCTGTCGACGGTGAACTGCTCGGCCACCGTGGCGCGCGGGATCGCCGGTCATTTCACGCCGGAGCGACTGGCGGCCTTTCCCAACGTCGACGGCGTTGTCGCGCTGACGCACGGCTCCGGCTGCGGCATGGACACGCACGGCGAGGGCATGCTGCTGCTGCGGCGCACGCTGGGCGGTTACGCGCGCCACCCGAACATGGCCGGCGTATTGATGATCGGCCTGGGTTGCGAGGCGAACCAGATCAGCTCGCTGATGGGTGCGCAAAATCTGCAGGAAGGTCCGCTGCTGCAGACGTTCAGCATCCAGGATACGGGCGGCACGGCCAAGACCATTGCGCACGGCATCAAGATCATCGAGGAGATGCTGCCGCACGCCAACGAGGTGACGCGGCAGCCGGTACCGGCGTCGCATATCACCGTCGGCTTGCAATGCGGCGGGTCCGACGGTTATTCGGGGATTACCGCCAATCCGGCGCTGGGTGCCGCGGTCGACCTGCTCGTGCGCAATGGCGGCACGGCGATCCTGTCGGAGACTCCCGAAATCTACGGCGCCGAGCACCTGTTGACGCGGCGCGCCGTTTCGCTCGAAGTCGGCGAGAAGCTCATCTCGCGCATCAAATGGTGGGAGGACTACACCACGCGGGAAAAAGGCGAGATGAACAACAATCCGTCGCCGGGCAACAAGGCGGGCGGCCTGACGACGATCCTCGAAAAATCGCTGGGCGCCGTCGCCAAGGGCGGCACCACCAATCTAGTCGCCGTTTACGAATATGCGGAGCCGGTGACGGCCAAGGGTTTCGTATACATGGACACGCCCGGCTACGATCCGGTGTCGGCCACGGGTCAGGTGGCGGGCGGCGCGAACATGATCGTGTTCACCACCGGGCGCGGCTCGGCCTACGGCTGCGCACCCGCGCCGTCGCTCAAGCTGTCGACCAACACGCAGCTCTGGATCAAGCAGGAAGAGGACATCGACCTCAATTGCGGCGAGATCGTCGACGGCACCGCGTCGGTCGACGAGCTCGGGCAACGACTGTTTCAGCAAATGCTCGATACGGCCTCGGGCACGAAATCGAAGAGCGAAAAACATGGCTATGGCCAAAGCGAGTTCGTGCCGTGGTACCTGGGCGCGGTCATGTAGCGGACGTTGCTCCCGGGCGCATCAAAACAGTGCAGGGATGAAGCGTCACCAAGTTGACACGTTTACCAGCCGCCCGTAGGCTCATTGCGGGCTGCAAAGAGAGGTCGCCAGAAAGCCTCAACTGCAGCACCACCATCAACGGAGGAGTCGCATGAAGCTGTTCACCAAGATCGCCGCCGCGGTGGTTGCGGCAGCAATGCTCGCCGCAGCGCCCGCTTACGCGCAGGAAAAGCTCACCGTCTGGTGGGTCAAGGGGTTCTACAAGTCCGAGGACGATGCGCTGTTCGAGGCCATCAAGAAGTTCGAGGCCAAGACTGGCGTCAAAGTCGAGCTCTCGCAGTACCCGGTGCAGGACATGATCCCGAAGACGGTGGCGGCGCTCGACGCCGGCACGCCGCCGGACGTGGCCTACGCGGACGTCTATGACTTCCAGGTCACCGGCAAGTGGGCCTACGACGGCAAGCTCGAGGACATCTCGGACATCATCACGCCGATCAAGGACAAATTCCTCAAGAACACGATCGAGACGACCTATCTTTACAACGACAAGACCAAGAAGAAGGCGTACTACGCATTTCCGATGAAGCAGCAGACGATGCACATCCAGTACTGGAAGGACATGCTGGCCGAGGCGGGCTTCAAAGAATCGGACATTCCGACCGGCTGGAAGGCGTACTGGGATTTCTGGTGCGACAAGGTGCAACCGGCGCACCGTTCGAAGACCGGCAAGCGCACCTACGCGGTTGGCCAGCCGATGGGTGTCGATTCCAGTGACTCGTTCTATTCTTTCCTGACGTTCATGGACGGGTACAACGTGAAGCTCGTCGACGACAACGGCAAGCTGCTGGTCGACGATCCGAAAGTCAAGGCCGGGCTGACCAACGCGCTGCGCGACTACACGAACATCCGCACCCGCGGCTGCACGCCGCCGTCGTCGACCAGCTGGAAGGACCCGGACAACAACGTGTCGTTCCACAACAAAACCATCTTGCTGACCCACAACGCGACGATCTCGATTGCCGCGAAGTGGCTCGACGATGCGAACAACGCCTCGCTGACCGCGGAACAGCGGGCGACGGCCAAGAAAAACTATGACGAGCTGATCGCGACCGCGGGCTTTCCCAACAAGCCGGACGGATCGAAGTTCGTCTATCGCGCCGCGGTGAAGACCGGCGTCATCTTCGAGGGGTCGAAGAACAAGAAGCGCGCGAAGGAATTCGTGGCGTTCTTCCTCGAGGACCAGAACCTGCAGCCGTATGTCGAGGGGTCGCTTGGCCGCTGGTTCCCGGTGACCAAGGCCGGCACCCAAAGCGCGTTCTGGCAGGCGGATCCGCATCGCAAGGCCGTGTTCAACCAGTTCGGCGCGGGCACGGTGACGTTCGAATTCGTGAAGAACTACAAGTTCACGATCCTCAACAACGAAAACGTCTGGGCCAAGGCGATGAGCCGCGTCGTGAACGACGGCTGGACGCCGGAAAAGGCGACCGACGAGATGATCGCCCGCATCAAGCAGGTCGCGGGCTGATACGGTAGTGCCTCCCTCTCCCCGCGCGCGGGGAGAGGGTTGGGATGCAGGGGTCGCGAGCTCTACGAGATTATCGGCAGTGTCTACGATCGTTCTACCCGACGCGCAACCGCTGCCGGCAGGCCCGGTGAAGAAGGCGTGGTCCCCATGGCAGAAATGGGGGTTGATCCTCCTCACGCCGTACATTCTCGTCTTCGTCGTCTTCGTCGTGTATCCGGTGGGCTACGGGCTGTGGCTCGCCCGGCATCCGGCCAGCTACGAGCACCTGCTCGAGGACCCGATCTTCCTGCGATCGGTGCTCAACACGCTCGCGTTCCTCATCATCGGCATCAACGTCAAGATGGTGATCGCGCTGGTGCTGTCGGGGTTTTTCGTCCAGGCCCGCACGTGGATCAAGTGGCTGTCGCTGCTCTTCATCCTGCCCTGGGCAGTGCCGTCGATCCCGACCATCCTGTCGTTCCGCTTCATGCTGAATCCGGAGTGGGGGATCATCAATTCGCTGATCTTCCGCTACACCGGGATGGATGGTCCCAACTGGCTCAACGATCCGATCCTGGCGCTGGCCATTGCGATGCTGGTCCACATCTGGAAATCGCTGCCGTTCTGGACGCTGATCCTCATCGCGGGCCGGCTGGCGATTCCGGCCGAGCACTACGAAGCCGCATCGGTGGATGGCGCCACGAGCTGGCAGAAATTCCGCTTCATCACGTGGCCGTCGATGCGCACGCTGTATCTCACGTGCACGATCCTGTCGATGATCTGGACGCTCGGCGACTTCAACAGCGTTTACCTGCTCACCGGCGGCGGCCCCGCCGACCTGACGCATGTGCTGGCCACGCTCGGTATCCGGTACCTGCGGCTCGACCAGGTCGACCTGTCGATGGCGGCGATCGTCGTCGCGTTGCCGGCGGTGCTGCCGCTCGTGTATTTCATGATGAAGCGGCTTTCGCGGTGAGGCCATCGTGGCGATGAACTGGCGCACAGTCTCGACCGAAGCCAAGCTGCTGCTGATCGGCATCCCGGTGCTGATCTGGACGATGCTGCCGATCTATCACCTCGTCCTGTTCGCGATCTCGCCCAAGGAGTCGGCGCTGGGCGGACAGCTGTGGCCGGACCATCCGACGCTGCAGAACTTCCGCATCGTATTCAACGAGCAGCATCACTATCTCGATCACTTCTGGCTGCAGATGTGGAACTCGCTGATCATCGCGGTGGCCGTCGGCGTGCTGACCCTGGTCGTCGCCACTGGCGCCGCGTTTGCGATCAGCCGCCTCAAGGTGCGCGGCGGCCGCACGATGATGAACCTCGCGTTGTTCACGTACTTCATCCCGGCCGCGTTCCTCGCGGTGCCGATGTACAAGACGATGGGCGTCTATGGCCTTCTCAACAACCAGTGGTCGCTGATCCTTGCGATGGTGACGATCGCCGCGCCGTACTCGATCTGGGTGCTGAAGCAGGCGTCCGACAAGCTGCCTTTGGAGCTCGATGAAGCCGCGAAGATGGACGGCGCGTCGCCGCTGCAGCTGTTCCGCCTGGTGTACCTGCCGCTGATGACGCCGTCGCTGGTTGCGGTGGGCACGTACGCACTGCTGCTCGCCTGGAACGAGTACCTCTACGCCTTCCTGCTGCTGTCACGCGACACGCAGATTACGCTGGGCGTTGCGCTCGGGAACTTCCTCGCCGCCGACGATTCGCCGTGGGAACTGCTGATGACGACGGGTCTCATCTACGCGCTGCCGCCGGCGGCGATCTACTACGCATTCAAACGCTACATGGTCGGCGGGCTCACCGCCGGCGCGGTGAAAAGCTAGAGGGCAAACATGGCAACCGTATCGTTCAACACAGTCGAGAAGTCGTTCGGCGCAACCAAGGTGCTGCATGGGGTGAGCTTCGACATCAAGGACGGCGAGTTCGTCGTTCTCGTCGGACCGTCCGGATGCGGCAAGTCCACGCTGCTGCGGATGCTTGCCGGGCTCGAGGAGATCACCGCGGGTACCATCGCCATCGACGGCAAGGTCGTCAACGACGTCGAGTCCAAGGACCGCGATATCGCGATGGTCTTCCAGAGCTATGCGCTCTATCCGCACATGACGGTCGGCGACAACATGGCGTTCAGCCTGAAGCTGCGCAAGGCCGACCCGAAGGTGATGGCGGAGCGCGTCGACCGCGCGTCCAAGATCCTGAACCTGGACCCGTACCTCAAGCGTTTTCCCCGCGAGCTGTCCGGCGGGCAGCGGCAGCGCGTGGCCATGGGCCGCGCCATCGTCCGCGACCCGAAGGTGTTCCTGTTCGACGAGCCCTTGTCCAACCTCGACGCCAAGCTGCGCGTCGCGATGCGCGCCGAGATCAAGGCGCTGCATCAGCGGCTCAAGACGACGACGGTGTACGTGACGCACGACCAGGTCGAGGCCATGACGATGGCGGACCGCATCGTCGTCATGCACGACGGACGGATCGAGCAGATCGGCGAGCCGCTCGACTTGTACGATCGTCCCGACAACCTCTTCGTCGCGCAGTTCATCGGCTCGCCTGCGATGAACGTCGTGAACGGCAAGGTCAAGCGCGCGAATGGCTCGGCGGTCGTGGAGATGAGCGACGGATTGCAGTGGCCGCTCTTCCAGGGCCCCGGTGCGCACGGCCAGGCGGTCTCCTACGGCATCCGTCCCGGCGATCTTTCGGTCACGAGTGCGACTGCGCCCAATGCGGTCCCCGGCGAAATCGTGGTCGTCGAGCCGACGGGATCGGAAACGGAGTTGCTGATCCAGGCCGGCGACGCCCAGTTCATCCTGGTTACGCACGGCCGTCCGCACGTGAACCCCGGCGACCGCATCGGCCTTGCCGTCGATCCCGCCAAGGTCCACGTGTTCGACCAGACAACCGGCGCGCGCCTGTCGGCATGAACATTCCGGTGCGGCTCGCGTCGTGCCGCACGAGAAGGCCAGCATGAGCGACATTTCCCCCGACCGGTTCATCGACAACGTCTTTGCCTATCAGAAGACTTCTGCAGTCAAGGCAGCCATCGAGCTCGATCTGTTCTCCGCCATCGGCGGCGGCGCGGACAACGCCGAAACGCTCGCCGCGAAAGTCAATGCCTCGCCTCGCGGAGTCCGCATCCTGTGCGACTATCTCACGGTGCAGGAGCTTCTCATCAAGGACGGCAACAGCTACCGTCTCACGCCGTCCTCGTCGGTGTTCCTCGACAAACGCTCGCCCGCGTGCATGACCAGCATCGTCGACTTTCTCGCCGCGCCCGAGATGATGCGGCTCTATCTCGATGATCCGGCGGCATTCGTTCGCAACGGCGGATCGGTCGGTCTCGCCAACCTTGCGCCCGATCACCCGCTGTGGGTGAAGTTTGCGCGGGCGATGGTGCCATTCATTGCGCCCCGCGCGCAAAGCGTCGCCGAGGAGGTCGCGCGCTGGCCCTCGCCGCCGCGCAAGGTGCTCGATGTCGCGGCGGGACACGGCGCGTTCGGAATCGCGATCGGGAAGGCATTACCGGACGCCGGGATCGTCGCACTCGATTGGCGGCCGGTGCTGGAAGTCGCGCTCGAGAATGCGCGGCGCGAAGGTCTCGGGGCGCGGTACACCACGATCGCCGGCAACGCATTCGACGTCGAGTGGGGCACCGGTTACGACCTCGTCCTCATTCCCAACTTCCTGCATCACTTCGATCGCGACGGCTGCGTGAGCCTGCTCGAGCGCGCGCGGCGCGCGCTGGCGCCGGGCGGTGCCGTCGTCGTGGTCGAGATGGTGCCCAACGACGATCGCGTAAGCCCACCCTTTCCCGCGATGTTTGCGTTTGTGATGCTTGGCAGCACGCCCAAGGGCGATGCCCATACGGCTCCCGAGCTGCAGGAGATGGGACGCGCAGCCGGGTTTGCCGACAGCACGGTTGCGCCGCTGCCGCCTTCGCCGCAAACGATGATCGTCTTCCGCTAGCGCTGAGTTCCGCAGCGTCCCCGCTGCGATCCACCCCATCTCCCACGACAGGCAACACAATGAGCAAGAAATCCGCCAAGAAAGAGCGCGTCCTGCGCTCCACCGAATGGTTCGGCCGCGAGGACCGCGACGCGATCACCCACCGGTCCTGGATGAAGAACCAGGGCATTCCGCACGACCAGTTCGACGGCCGGCCCGTGATCGGCATTTGCAACACATGGTCTGAAGCCACGCCCTGCAACGCGCACTTCCGCGACCTGGCCGAGCATGTGAAGCGCGGCGTATGGGACGAAGGCGGCTTTCCGATCGAATTCCCGGTCATGAGCCTCGGCGAGACGCTGATGCGCCCGACCACGATGCTCTTCCGCAACCAGACATCGATGGACGTCGAGGAATCGATCCGCGCCAATCCTTTCGACGGCGTGGTGCTGCTCATGGGTTGCGACAAGACCACGCCGGCGTTGCTGATGGGCGCCGCGTCGTGCGACCTGCCAACCATCGGCGTCTCCGGCGGTCCGATGCTCAACGGCAAGTACCGCGGCGAGGACATCGGTTCGGGCACGATGGTGTGGAAAGTGACGGAGATGCTGAAGACCGGCGAGATGAAACCGGTCGACATGTTGGAGGTCGAGTCGTGCATGTCGCGCTCGGCTGGCCACTGCATGACGATGGGGACGGCGTCGACGATGGCGTCGATGGTCGAGGCGCTCGGCATGGGCCTGCCGACCAATGCCGCGATTCCCGCCGTCGATTCACGGCGCAAGGTGCTGGCGCGCATGGCGGGCCGGCGCATCGTCGAAATGGTCCACGAAGACCTGCGGATGTCGCAGATCCTCACCAAGCAGGCGTTCGAGAACGCGATCATGGTCAACGGCGCAATCGGCGGGTCGACCAACGCCGTCGTGCACTTGCTCGCGATCGCCGGCCGCATCGGCGTGCCGCTATCGCTCGCGGACTGGGACCGTCTCGGCCGCGACATGCCGTGCCTCGTCAACCTCATGCCGTCCGGCAAGTACCTGATGGAGGACTTCTATTACGCAGGCGGCCTGCCCGTCGTCATCAAGGAGATCGGCAAGTTCCTGCACAAGAAGGCGTTGACCGTCAACGGCAAGACGCTGTGGGACAACAGCAAGGACGCGGTCAACTACAACGAAGCCGTGATCACGCCGCTCAAGCAGCCGTTCAAGCCGCAAGGCGGCATCGCCGTGCTGAGCGGTAATCTCGCGCCGAACGGCTGCGTGCTGAAGCCGTCGGCCGCCACGCCCAAGCTGATGCAGCACAGGGGACGCGCCGTCGTATTCGAGGACGTCGACGATTTGCACAAGCGCATCGACGATCCGAAGCTCGACGTCGATCCCGATTGCGTGCTGGTCCTCAAGAACTGCGGCCCGAAGGGCTACCCAGGCTTCCCGGAGGTCGGCAATTTCGCGCTGCCGGCGAAGATACTGAAGAAGGGCATCACCGACATGATCCGCATTTCCGACGCGCGCATGTCGGGCACCGCGTACGGCACCGTCGTCCTGCACACGGCGCCTGAAGCGGCGGCGGGCGGACCGCTCGCGCTCGTTCGCACCGGCGACATCATCGAAATTGATGTGGCGGCGCGGAAGATTCACCTCGAGGTGTCCGACGCGGAGCTCGCCAGGCGGAAGGCGAAATGGAAGCCGTTGCCACCGCACGCGACGCGCGGCTGGGTCAAGCTCTACTGCGAGTCCGTGCTGCAAGCCGACCGTGGCGTCGACCTCGATTTCCTGGTCGGCAAGTCGGGCGCGAAAGTCGGGCGCGAAAGTCACTGACAGGCGTTTCAAACGCGGCTTCAGCTCATTCCCAGCCTCATTTCGAGCGCAGCGAGAAATCTGATTCCAGCCGAAATGAGGCTCATGGATTTTCAACCGCCTGCTAACCCATGGGCGCGAGCATCGGGAGTATCCAATGACCGTTAACGGACTGATCCGTCGCAAAGTGGTCGCGACGCTGGCGTTTGCGTTTGCGCTCGCCGCGCCGTCAATCGTCATTGCGCAGGCGTGGCCGACCAAGCCCATCCGCTTCATCGTTCCCTATCCGCCCGGCGGCACCTCCGACATCCTCGCGCGCACGATCGGACAGAAGCTCGGCGACGCGCTTGGCCAGACCATCGTCGTCGAGAACAAGCCCGGCGCAAACGGCAATGTCGGCGCGGACTTCGTGGCCAAGGCGGCGCCCGACGGCTACACGTTCCTGCTCGCCGACATCGGAGCGATCGCAATCAGCCCCAGTGTGTATCTGACGTTGCCGTTCGATCCCACCAAGGATTTTTCGCCGGTGACGATGGTTGCCTACTCGCCGCACATTCTTGCCGTGCATCCGAGCGTGCCGGCACAGTCGGTGGCGGATCTGATCGCACTCGCCAAGGCGAAACCCGGCAAGCTCAACTACGCGGCATCGTCGACCGGCAGTGCGCCGCATCTCGCCGGCGTCGAGTTCGCGGCGCGCTCGGGCATCGACTGGGCGTATATCCCATACAAGGGCGGTGCGCAGGCGATCACCGACGTGGTCGGCGGCCAGGCGGATGTGCTGTTCAACGGCATGCTCGCGACGTATCCGCATGTGAAGAGCGGGAAGCTGCGCATCCTCGCCGTGTCGAGCGCCAACCGCGTAAGCTCGATTCCGGATGTTCCCACCGTCGCCGAATCGGGACTTCCCGGTTTCGAGACTGGATCGTGGCAGGGCATTCTCGCGCCGCCGGGAACACCGCGCGACATCGTCGCAAGGCTTGGGGGCGAAGTCGGCAAGATCCTGCAGACGCCCGAGATGAAGGAAAAGCTGGCGGCGCAGGGCGCCGAGGTGCGGCTCATGTCGCCCGACGACTTCGCGGCGTTCATCCGCCGCGAAAAGGATCGGTGGGCGAAGGTCGTCAAGGACGCCGGGATCAAGGCCACCGATTGATCATGCCGTCGACGGCTCCGGGTCCCATGGACGCGTCACGCTTCCACGGCATCTATCCGATCCTCTACGCGTTTTTCGATCGTGACGGTCGGCCGCAGCGCGCACCGCTTGCCGCGCAGGTCGAAGCCGCGGTCAAGCACCGTGCGCATGGCGTCGCGGTATTGGGTCTCGCCACCGAGACGAACAAGCTCGACGTGCGCGAGCGGTTGCAGATCATGGCGTGGACAGCCGAGGCGCTGAACAAGCGGTTGCCGTTGGCCGTCACGGTGGCGGAGCCGAGCATCGCCGGTCAGATCGCTTTCGTGCGCGCGGCGAGGGACGCGGGCGCGGATTGGGTGATCCTGCAGCCGCCACCGATCGCCGGCTTCGGCGAAGCGGAATACCTGCGCTTCTTCGGCGCGGTCGCCGACGGCGCCGAGCTGCCGGTGGCAATCCAGAATGCGGCGCAGTTCCTCGGCGTCGGTCTCTCGAATGCGGGACTGCGGACGCTGCATCACAACCATCCGAATGTGTGCCTGATCAAGGGGGAAGCGCCCGCGCACGTGATCGCGCAGCTGATCGAGGACACGGCGGGCGCGTTCCGGGTATTCAATGGGCGCGGCGGCCTCGAGCTCCCCGACAATCTGCGCGCCGGTTGCGCCGGCATGATTCCAGCGCCGGAATGCTTCGACGTGCAGGTGGAGATCTTCGAGGCGATGCGTGCGGGGCGTGACGACGAGGCGGAGCGGCGCTACCGGGAAATCCTTCCGCTGATCACGTTCATGATGAGCTCGCTCGACACGTTCGTCTGCTACGGCAAGCGGATCACGGCCAGGAGACTCGGCATCGCGGATGTCCACGATCGCGCGCCGTGCCAGCATCCGAGCTCGTTCGGTCTCGCGATGACCGAGCGGTTCCTGTCGTTGTTGCCGCCATTCTGATCCGATGGGGACTGCGCCCGATTTTCTGAACCCGGCAATCCCCGACGGGATGCGGCGGGTGCGCATGCCGGTCGTCGCCGCGACCGACGCCGCGCTCGCTGGCTATGGATTCCTGGTCGACGATCCGGACGCGTGCAAGATCGAAATCGTGCGCTGGCCGTCGCAGGGCTGGCGTCCGGTGGACGACGACTCGGGTGACGAAGCAGGGACCACGCAGGGCGTGTTCGTCAGCGAATGGCAGGGCGACATCCTGTACGGGCGCAACGAAGCGGTCGGCGGCCATTACGTCCTTGCCTACGCCGAGGAGCCGTCGCGCGCCGATACGACGCATCGCCGCGATCCGGGCCGGATGATGCTGTGGCACTGCAATTACCATCCGGACGGCGGCCAGGTGTTTTTTCCACTCGAGGCGCGGCCGTTTCTCGTTCCGCTCGCGTTACCCGGCGACGACGTGCGGCCCGAGCAGTTCGTCTGCTTCCGCTTCGATGGCAGCCGCGGCCTCTACATCCATCCGAACGTCTGGCACGAAGGCGTGTTTGCTTACGCGGGCACCCAGCGCTTCTTCGACCGCCAGGGTGCGGTCCATGCGCGTGTGTCGATCGACTTCGCGCGCGAGTTCGGGTGCCTGCTCGAGGCGCCGTTGCGCTGATCCAGCACCCGGATGACGAGTCCCGATCAGATACGGGAGCTTCCCGGTCGTCGCAGTCTTGCGCCTCGGTAACTTTCAACTCGGGGGGTTGGCGCTGCGCAATCGTGCCTGCTGGATGGCGGGGACGTCGACGATCCGGACACCGGCCGCTGGCGAGCTCTCGACCGCGGCGGTCAACGCGGTCACCATCTGTTGCAGTGTCACGAGTCCAAGGCGGGTTGCCTGGTCGTGCGTAGCGGGAAACAGCCGTCCCAGCGCGTAAAAAGGAATGAGCAGCAAGGGCCAGTAGTGGCCCGGGCCGAGCACATACCACGGTCGCAGGATCGTCGCGGGAATTCCGGTCGCGCCGACCAGCGCTTCACCTTGTTCGCGTACGGCGATGTACGCGTGCATGACCGGGGCCGGATGCGCGACGCTCACGTAGACGAAGTGCGCTGCGCGCGCGGTTCGTGCGGCGAACGCAGCCGCGCGGATCGACGCGAGGTCCACCCGCTCGAATTCGGCGGCCTTGGCGGGACCCGGATGCGGGGTGCCCACGAGGTGCACCAAGGTCGCGCCCGGCGGAATGGCGCTTGCGAAAGTCATGGCATCGAGCGCATTACCGATAACCGCCACCGCGCTGTCGGGAAGCTTGCGCTCCGAACCTGGCCGCACGAGCGCATGCACGACGTGGCCGCGCGACAGCAGCGACTCGATCAGCGACCGGCCCATGTAGCCGGTCCCGCCGGTGACGAAGACCACGGCTCCTTCGCTTAGCGGATGAGCGCCGCGATCCCGCTCTCGTTCCACTCGACGCCGGACCCCGAGACCCCCGCGAGGTCGGTCATGCCTTCACGGATGACGAGCGGATCGCGGATGACCGTGTTCCACCAATCCGCGTATTCGAGCCAGTGCGCGGTCGGCGTGACCGCCAGCAACTGCGCGCTGATCTCGGGCCACAGGTGATTGGAAACGCGCAGCCCGTGGGTGGACGCAATCGCCGCGGCGCGCATCCAGCCGGTGACGCCGCCGATTTTCATGACATCCGGCATCAGGAGGTCCGACGCATGCGCATCGATCGCGTGCTGCAGATCCAGCACGCCCCACCAGTTCTCGCCGCACTGGATCGGCGTCTTCGCCTCGCGCGCGACCAATGCGTGGCCGGCGAAGTCATGCGCAAGCGTAGGCTCCTCCACCCACGTCAGCCCTTCGTCGTCGAGCACGCGCATCCGCTGTACGGCCTCGGCCGGCGTCAGGCACTGGTTGTAATCAACCATGATCGCGACGCCGGCGCCCGCGGCGATGCGCATCGCGCGAATGACCGCGACATCCTCGGCGACCGTCGGATAGCCAATCTTCGCCTTGATGCCCGTAAAGCCGCGCCGGGCCCAGTCCTCCGCGACCTTGGCCGACGCGGACTCGCCGTCGTAGCCAACGGCGCCATAAGCCTGCACCGGCTTCTCGCTGCCGCCGAGCAGGCGCACCAGCGAAACCTGATGAAGACGTGCCAACGCGTCCCATAGCGCCATGTCGATGGCAGACAACGCCATGCCGACCAATCCCTGCGGACCGAGCAGCCGGAACCGGCGCGCGAGCTTCTGCTCGATCATCTGCGGCGCCAGCGCATCGCCTTTGACCAGCGCTTCGAAATTGCGCACCAGCTCCGCAGTGGGCGCGAGCGCCATCGGCGTGTAGGTGAACGTGACGCTGTGACCGACGGTGCCGTCGTCGAGGACCACGTCCGTCAACACCAGCGGGGATTCGGAAACGGCGCCGCTCGCCGTCTGGTGAGGTTGGCGCATCGGCACGCGGACGGCGCGCACATTGAAGCGGGCGATCTTCGGCGTCGACGGCTGCGGCATGGTAAGTCTCCGACGATGATGACTGCGTCAAGGCCCGGGACTGCGCGACTCAACCGCCGCGCGCTCGCGCTTCCTGGTCGAGACGCTGGACCACGCCTTGGCAGATCTTGTCCAGCATGGCGGGCGTGAGCGAGGGGTTCTTCGTTTTCCGCGCTTCGTCGAGCACCGGACGATACTCGGCGCTGGTTTCCGCCTTCGCAATCTCCTGCGCGTTACGCTCGCGCCAGCGCTCATAGCTCGCTTTGGTTTGCCGGGCGATTTCCGGATGCCCGAGATCGCATTGGTACTTCTGGACCAGGAACGTGACGACGGCCGGCTCGGTCTTCGGGCTGCTCGACGAGGACGGCGCTCCTTTCGCCGCCGGTGCGCCCGGACCGACGGTGGTCGCGCCTTCGCACGGCTTCTGCTGATACGAGATCTTGCCCTGCGCATCCTCGCATTTGAAGATCGCGCCGCCGGCCGCCTGCGCGATTGCAATGGCGCACAGCGCGGTCATCACCCGCAACGCGCGTTGGCTAGAATTTTCCATAGGTGTTGTACGCGGCGACCGGGTCCATGCCGCCGATCAACGCGCGGCGCATGTCCGATTCGGTGGAGACGACTTCCTCGGTCTTCGTGATCACCTCGTCGATCAATGCCCGCGGAATGATCACGACGCCATCGCGATCGCCCAGCAGGTAGTCGCCGGTGACGACGGTTACGTCGCCGATCGTCACCGGTTCGCCGAACCGATCGGGAATCCAGCGCTGGACGATGTCCGATGGCGTGAGGAACGAGCAGAACACCGGAAAGCCCTGTTCCAGCACGAGGTCGGTGTCGCGCGAGCCGCCGTCGACCACATAGCCCAGCACACCGCGCGCCTTCAGCGTTTGCGCCGATAGCTCGCCCATCAGCGCGACCTCGTGGTTGTGCGGCTGACATACGATCACGTGCGCCGCGGGCGCGTTGGCGAGCAGCGTGCACCAGCCGAGCAGCGTTTCGTGCCGCGACTTCGTGCGATCGATATGGCCCGACACGGTCCAGACGGGGCCGGCGAGCCTGGTGCCTGGCGCGATTGCCTTGATCTCGTGCGGCAGGACGATATTCTCGTGGCCCATCATGCGGAGGACGTCGTGGACGGCGCCGGTATAGCACGCGGCCAGGCGTTCGGTGCGCGTCGCCATTGGCGATCAGCCCTCGACCCTGGTCTTGCCCCGCCAGCCGCCGATGATCGCGCCGCTGATGACGAGACCGACAACCACATAGCCCGCGTTGATGAGCCACAGCGTGATGCCGCGCGCCTCGAAGCCATAGTAGAGCGCGAGCGCTGCACCGACGATGCCGAAGGCGACGGTCGCGCCGGTGAGCGCGCCGTTGCCGGCCGACGGCGCCATGCCGCGCTGCACGATCCAGCCGAGCGTATAGCACATGATGAGGATGGCGATAAAGCCGACGATGAACGGGAGCGGCGATCCGCCGTTCTCTTTGGCCAGCTGATCCACGGTCTTGCCGATGCCGGCCAGCCAGGGTTGGGAGAAGACCTTGTACCAGACGGCGCCGATCGCGAAAAACACGACCGCGGCGACTACGATCGCGATGTGGTTGACCGATTTCATCGGAAACGATGCTCCCGGCGTTTGGTTGACGGACGGCCTTGGCGCCGACATGCGATGCGCAGTCTGCATCGCGGCCGTCGTGCTGGCAAGCGGTAATGCTGGAGCGGTCCTAGAACAGCTCGCGCTGTGCCTCGTTGGCGCGCGGCGGGCGAAAGCGCGTGATGTCCAGCGGCGCTGTGCGATGGTCGTTGAGCCCGAGGCGCTTGGTGGCCAGGTCGAAGCGCCTGGCAATCAATTCGGCGAATGTTCCCGAGCCGCGCATCCGCGAGCCGAAGTTGGGATCGTTGTCGCGCCCGCCGCGCAGTTGCTGGATCAGGCTCATGACATGGGCGGCGCGCAGCGGATAGTGCTCGTCGAGCCAGGCGCGGAAGAGGGGCGCGACTTCCAGCGGCAGCCGTACGAGGATCCAGCCCGCGCTGGTCGCGCCATGGGCTGCCGCGGCCTCGAGGATCGCTTCCAGGTCACGGTCATTGAGCTGCGGAATGACGGGTGCGACGAGCACGCCGACCGGAACGCCCGCGTCCGCCAGCGCGCGGATCGCCTGCAGGCGCCGCGGCGGTGCGGCGGCGCGCGGCTCCAGCGTGCGCGCGAGATCCCGGTCGAGCGACGTGATCGACACGTAGACGCGCGCCATGTTCTTGGCCGCCATCGGCGCGATGAGGTCGAGATCGCGCTCGACCAGCGCCGACTTGGTGACGATCGTGAACGGATGCTCGTGCGCGGCCAGGACCTCCAGAATCTGCCGCGTGATCTTCCATTCGCGCTCGATCGGCTGGTAGGGATCGGTGTTGGTGCCGAGCGCAATCGGGTCGCAGAGGTAGCCGGGCTTGCCGATCTCCGCGCGCAACAACGCGGCCGCATCCGGCTTGGCAAACAGCTTCGTCTCGAATTCGAGCCCGGGCGACAAATCGAGATAAGCGTGCGTGGGCCGCGCATAGCAGTAGATGCAGCCGTGCTCGCAGCCCTGATACGGATTGATCGATTGGGTGAACGGGATGTCCGGTGACGCGTTGCGCGCGATGATCGTGCGCGAGCGCTGAATGGTCACCGTCGTCTTGAGCTTCGGCGCGGCGTCATCCGCGGCATCGTCGGAGGGTTGCGCCCAGCCGTCGTCGTACGCTTCGCGGCCCTCGCGGCGGAACCGGTTGAGCGGATTGAACGTCGCACCCCGGCCGCGCTCGGCGGCGGCCCCGGGTGCGCGCCGAAGGGGATCGGGCGCCGGGGCGCCGGCGCCTTCGACGTCGGGATCGCGTTCTTTCATCGTTGCGATTTTACGCCTGATGGCGATTCCGCCTAGAATGGATGCGAGCCCGAAGAACAGCAGATGACCAAACCCAAGACGCATCGTTTCGATACGCTCTCGCTGCACGCGGGCGCCGCGCCCGATCCCGCGACCGGCGCGCGGGCCACACCCATCTATCAGACCGCATCGTTCGTCTTTCCCGACAGCGATCACGCGGCCGCGCTGTTCAACATGGAGCGGGCCGGCCACGTTTATTCGCGTATCTCCAATCCGACGGTGGCGGTGCTCGAGGAGCGCGTCGCCGCGCTCGAGGGCGGCGTCGGCGCGATCGCGACGGCCAGCGGACAGGCCGCGCTGCACCTCGCGATCGTGACGATTCTCGGCGCGGGCCAGCACATCGTCGCGTCGCGCTCGCTGTATGGCGGCTCGCACAATCTGCTCGATTACACGCTGCCGCGGTTCGGCATCACGACGACCTTCGTCGACCCGCGCGACCTCGATGGCTGGCGCGCCGCCATCCGTCCCGAGACGCGCTTGCTGTTCGGCGAAACGCTGGGCAACCCGGGACTTGAGGTGCTCGACATTCCGCGCGTGGCCGCGCTCGCCCACGATTCTGGCCTGCCATTGCTCATCGATTCCACGTTCACGACGCCGTATCTCATGCGTCCGTTCGACCTCGGCGCCGACCTCGTCTTCCATTCGGCGACGAAGTTCCTGTCGGGGCACGGCGTGGTCATCGGCGGCGTGCTGGTCGACGCGGGGCGTTTCGCATGGGACGGTCCCGAAGCGCGCGGCAAGTTTCCGACGCTGACCGAGCCGTATCACGGCTTTCACGACATGGTGTTCAGCGAGGAATCGACGACCAACGCCTTTCTGCTGCGCGCGCGGCGCGAAGGCATCCGCGATTTCGGCGCGTGCATGGCGCCGTTCACGGCGTTCCAGATCCTGCAGGGCGTCGAAACGCTGCCGCTGCGCATGGCGAAGCACGTCGACAACGCGCGCAAGGTCGTCGCGTTTCTAGCCGACCATCCGTTCGTGGCGAGCGTGGGTTACCCGGAGCTGCCCGGGCATCCGGACTTCGATCTCGCGAAGGAATTGCTGCCGCGCGGATGCGGCGCGGTGTTTTCTTTCGCGATCAAAGGGAATCGCGCGCAAGGCCGCAAGCTGATCGAGACGCTGAATCTGTTCTCGCACCTCGCCAACGTCGGCGATGCGAAATCGCTGGTCATCCATCCCGCGTCGACCACGCATTTCCGGATGTCGGCCGACGATCTGTCCAAGGCGGGCATCACCGAGGGCACGATCCGGCTGTCGATCGGTCTCGAGGACCCGGAGGACCTGATCGAGGACCTGTCCCGCGCGCTGTATGCGGCGGGAAAGGCCAAGGGTCCCGCGTGATCGAGGCACCATCCAAGCCGACCGTGCTGCTCGGCGCGCGCGTGTCGAGCGATTTCATCGACCGGCTCGCCACGCGCTGCACGGTGCTCGGTCCGCTGCCGCCGCCTTTTTCCGAAACGGTCGCCGCGTTGCCGGTGGCCGACGCGCAGCGAGTGCGGGCGCTGATCACGATGGGCACGGTAAGCACGACGGGTGCGTCGCTCGCGTACCTGCCCTCGCTCGGGCTGATCAGCTGCGTCGGCAGCGGCTACGAGGGGGTGGACCTCGCGGTGGCGCGCGCGCGCGGCATCGTGGTAACGCATAGCCCCGGTACCAATTCCGCGACGGTCGCCGACCTGGCGATGGGACTGCTCATCGCCAGCGTCCGCCAGATGTTCGCGGCCAACGCCTTCCTTCGCCGCGGCGACTGGACCGGCAACTACGCGAAGCGGATGCCGCTCGTGCGCGGCTTGACGGGTCGCAGGGTCGGCATTTATGGATTGGGTGCCATCGGCGAACGGATCGCCCGGCGCGCGGCGGCGTTCGAAATGGAAATCGCCTATCACAATCGCCAGCGGCGCACCGATGTGAGCTACCCGTATTTCGCGACGCTGCACGATCTCGCCCGCTGGGCCGATGTGCTGGTCATCGCGGTGCGCGCCGGCCCGGGCAACCGCCACGCAGTCGACGCCGCGATCCTCGCGGCGCTGGGGCCCGAGGGCCACGTCATCAACATCGCCCGCGGCGCGGTCATCGACGAAGCCGCCCTGATCCGGGCATTGCGCGAAGGGATCATTGCCGGCGCCGGACTCGACGTATTCGAGCGTGAGCCCAGCGTGCCCGAGGAGTTGATGGCCTTGCCCAATGTCGCGCTGACGCCGCATATCGGCGGCGGCACGCTGGAAGCGTCCGCGGCGTTGCAGGACCTCGTGCTCGCCAACGTCGACGCTTTTTTTGCCGGCACGCCGGTGTTGACGCCGGTGCCGGAGCTTCATGCGAGCGCCGCAACGTCCTAATAAGCAAGGCGCAAGCCTTGCTGCATGCTGCGTCGGGCTTTCGCCCGACCCACAAGAGGATCGAGCATGCAGTTGAATGTCGACGGCGAAGAAGTCTACGTGTACACGGGTGCGCGCGCGTTGATTGCCGCGCAGCCTTCGCTGCTGTTCGTCCATGGCGCCGCGCACGATCACAGCGTCTGGGCGCTGCAGTCGCGTTATTTCGCGCATCACGGCTACAGCGTGCTCGCGGTCGATTTGCCGGGCCACGGCCGCTCGACCGGCGCACCGCTGCCGTCGGTGGAAGCGATTGCGCAATGGTTGCCGCGCGTGCTCGATGCTTCCGGCGTGACGGACGCTGTGCTGATCGGCCACTCGATGGGCGCGCTCGCCGTGCTGGACTGCGCTGCGCAATTCCCCGACCGCGTCAGGAAGATGGCGCTGCTCGGGCCGGCCGTGCCGATGCCGGTCAGCGATGAGCTGTTGGCCGGGGCAAAAGCCGGCGATCACGTCGCATTCGAATTGATCAACGGGTGGTCGCACAGCGTGGGCAAGCAGCTGGGCGGCAACCAGGTCCCGGGCGTATGGATGACCGGCGCCGCAATGCGCCTTCTGGAGCGCTCGCGTCCTGGCGCGCTGCACACGGATCTCGACGCATGTCGCCGCTACGCCGATGGACTGCGCGCTGCGGCGCGGGCGCGCTGTCCCGCGCTCGTGATCCTGGGTGCGCGCGACATCATGGCGCCGCCGAAAGGCGCGCAGCCGCTGCTCGATGCGCTAGCCGACAAGCGCGTTCACATGCTGCCGGATACCGGGCACGCAATGATGGCCGAGCAGCCCGACGCGGTGCTCGACGCGCTGCGCGCGTTCGTCTAGATTTTCGTCAATGAGCGTTCCCCGCTTTCATGTCGACGCCGACATTGGCGTCGGCGACGTCGGCCGCGAAGTCGCGCTGCCGGATGCGGCCGCCCATCATGCGTTGCGCGTGCTGCGTCTCGCGACGGGCGACGCGTTGACGCTGTTCACCGGGGGCGGCGGCGAATTCACCGCCACGCTCGTGCGCGCCGACAAGCGCGACGCATGGGTGCGGCTCGACGCGTTTTCCGCCGTCGAGCGCGAGCCGGCGCTTTCGGTCACGCTGGTCCAAGGCATTCCCGCCAACGACGCAATGGATTTTGTCGTGCGCCGTGCCGTCGAGCTCGGTGTGGCGGCAGTGCAGCCGGTGATCGCGGCGCGCGGTGCGCGGTTTCCGTCGGACGAGCGCGGCCGCAAGCGTCTTGCGCATTGGCGGCAAATCGCGGTGTCCGCCTGCGAACAATGCGGCCGCAATCGCGTCCCGCCGGTGCACGACGGAGCGGACCTCGATGCATGGCTCGCCGCGCGGGCGGCTGCGCGGCCGGGCATCGTGCTCGATCCGGCGGCTAGGATCGGCATCGACGCGGTGCCCACGCCGGCGTCCTCGATCGACCTGCTCGTCGGTCCCGAAGGCGGCTTCACGTCCGATGAGGTGGCGCGGGCGACGCGCGCGGGATTCACACCGGTGCGCATCGGTCCGCGTATCCTGCGCACCGAGACGGCTTCGTTGGCGGCGCTGGCCGCCATCCATACCTTGTGGGGCGATTTCCGATGAGACGTGCCGTTACCGCAACCGTTGCGCTGCTGGCGGGCTGCGTGCTGCAGTCGACGACGCCGAGCGGTCCTGCCGAATACCGCTATGTGCTGCTCGGTCCCGACGGCGTTGCGGTCGCGCGGGTCATCACCGTCAACGCGCAATGCCCGTCGATCGACATCGACGGCGCGCCGCGCGCGATGACCGTGCGCATGGCGCCCGCCACGATTCCCGTACGGCCGAGCCGCCCCGATTTGCCCGCGCCGAAGGCCTCGGCATTTCCGGTGCTGACCTGTGAAATGACGATTCCGGCCGGCACGACGCGGGCCGAGATCGGCGGCCTGGCGTTGCCGCTGCCCAAGGCCAACCCCAAACGCATCGTGGTGCTCGGCGATACGGGATGCCTCGTCAACTCGAGCTACAAGATTTTCCAGAGCTGCGACGACGCTGCGTCGTGGCCGTTTCCGAGTGTTGCCAACGCGGCCGCCGCGATGGCGCCGGACCTTGTCATCCATGCGGGCGACTATCACTATCGCGAAAGCGCATGCGCCGCGGGCGACGTCGGGTGCGCCGGCACCCCGTGGGGATTCGGCTGGGACGCATGGCGGGCCGACTTCTTCCAGCCGGCGCGCAGCCTCCATGCCGCGGCGCCCTGGATCGTCGTGCGCGGCAACCACGAGTCGTGCAATCGCGCCGGACAGGGCTGGTGGCGCTTCCTGGATCCGCGACCGGTTGCGCCACGGCAGGACTGCAACGTCGCTGCCGACGACGATATCGGCAACTACGGCGATGCCTACGCCGTCCCGCTCGGGAGCAGCACCGACACGCAGTTCATCGTGTTCGATTCCTCGAACGTCGGCGTGACGCCCTTGAACCCCGCCGATCTCATGTACCGCAACTATCGGAGCGAAATGGAGTACGCGTTCGCGCGCACCGCGCAGGCGCCGCAGGTGTTCTTCCTGAGTCATCATCCGGTGCTCGGCTTCGCGCCGAATCCGGGCAAGCCCGAGTCGCCGTATCCGGGAAACGCGGGTCTGCAATCGGTGATGGCGGCGCTTCATTCCAGCGCGCTCGTTCCGGCCAACGTCGTGGCGATGCTGTCGGGACACAATCATCTGTTCGAGTTCACGAGCTTTGCGACCAATTACCCGCCGCAATTCATCGCGGGCAACGGCGGTGTCTGGCTGGATCAGCCGTTTCCGGTTCCGTTTCCGCCGAACCAGCAACCCGCGCCGGGCGCCGTGGTCGCCGAACTCGTCTCTGCCAGCGGCTTCGGATTCATGATGATGGATCGCACCGAACCGGGATGGCTGATCCGGGCATGGGACGTGCGCGGCGCACTGATGTCGACGTGCACGCTCAAGGATCGGCAGGCGACCTGCACCCCGATCGCCCCGTCGGCGGTCATTCGTTGACCGGTGTATTCTTGAGCGCCGCCACCGCGGCACGCACGAACTGAATGACCATGCCCGATCCCGCGCCGACTCCCATCGCTCCCGAGGCCGCTCCGCAGAAGGCGTGGATGTCGGGCCTCGTCCGCTCGATGATCCGCCCCTATAAGGGATGGCTGGTCATCGTATTCGCGGCGATGATGGTCGAGACGCTGATGAGCCTCGCGTCGCCGTGGCCGCTCAAGGTCGTCCTCGACAACGCGCTCGGCCACGACAAGCTGCCGGAGTGGCTCGCCTGGGTCCATGACCTCGGGATCGACCGCGACACCATGGGTCTCGCGCTGTTCGCCGGGCTGGCCACGATCGTGATCGCGATCCTCGATTCGGTCGCGAGCTACATCGACAACTACTACACCGAAAGCGTCGGCCAGTGGGTCGCGCACGATTTGCGCATTCGCATCTACGACCATTTGCACCGGCTGTCGCTCGGCTATTACTCAACGCACCAGACCGGCGCGCTGCTGTCGACGCTGACCAGCGACGTGGCGACGGTGCAGGACTTCGCGTCGTCCGCCACGCTGTCGATCGTCGTCGACATGATGACGATCGTCGGCATGCTCGGCATCATGTTCTGGCTCAACTGGGACTTCGCGCTGATTGCCGTCGGCGTCACGCCGTTCCTGCTGCTCTTCGTGATGCGCTTCAAGAAGGCCGTGAAGAGCGCGACGCGCGACGTCCGCAAGCGGCAGAGCGAGATCGTCGCCGTGGCCGAACAGGGCCTGGGCTCCGTGCGCTCGGTCAGCGCCTTCGACCGCCAGGACCTGGAAGCATCGCGGATGGACGTGGCGAGCCGTGCGACGGTGACCGCCGCGCTGCGCGCGCGACGCGTGAAGTCGCTGTTGTCGCCGGTGGTCACGATCGTGGTGTCGTTCTGCACGGCATTCGTGCTGTGGCGCGGCACGTCGCTGATCCTGACCGGCGTGATGACCGTGGGCGCGCTCACGGTGTTCCTCGCCTATCTCTCGAAATTCTTCAAGCCGGTGCAGGACCTCGCGAAGATGACCAATACGATCGCGCAGACCGCCGTCGGCCTCGAGCGCATCCAGTCGATCCTGTCGGCGGACGACGTGATCCCGGAAAAGTCCGGCGCCATCGCGCCGGCGCCGTTCAAGGGCAACATCGTCTTCGAGCACGTGGCGTTCGGCTACGACAAGGACAACCCGGTGCTTCGCGACGTCAGCTTTTCGATCAAGCCCGGGCAGATCATCGGCGTGGTCGGCGGCACCGGCAGCGGAAAATCGACGATCGTGAGCCTCATTCCGCGCTTCTACGATCCGACCGGCGGGCGCGTGCTGATCGATGGCGTCGACGTGCGCGACTACCAGCTGCACCCGATGCGCAAGCAGATCGGTTTCGTGCTGCAGGAGACGGTGCTCTTCCACGGGACGATCCGCGACAACATCGCGTATGGCCATCCCGGCATCTCCACGGAGGATGAGGTCATCGCGGCGGCCAAGCTCGCCAATGCCGACGAATTCATCGCCAGGATGCCGCAAGGGTACGACACCGTGGTCGGCGAGCGCGGCGACACGCTGTCCGGCGGCCAGCGCCAGCGCATCGGGATCGCCCGCGCCGTGATCCGCAACAATCCGATCCTGATCCTCGACGAGCCCACGGCCGCGCTCGACACCGAATCCGAGCGCCTGGTGATCGAGGGACTCGAACGGCTTATGAAAGGCCGCACGGTGATTACCATTGCGCATCGCTTGTCGACGATCCGCGATGCGGACAACATTCTCGTCCTTCACAATGGGATCGTTGCCGAGCAGGGCACGCACGAGCAGCTGCTTGCCAGCAACGGCCTTTATGCCGATCTGTACCATGTACAGTTCGCCGATGCCTCTACCCCGTCACCCGCGTGATCGCCATGTCCCGAGAACTCTTCGTATTTCCGGAAGCCACCGCGAAGCCGCTGCTCGACGCCGTCGAAGCGGCGCAGACAACGCTGCGGATCAAGATGTTCGTCTTCTCCGATCCCCAGCTGATCGCCGCGGTCATCAAAGCCCGGGCGCGCGGCGTCGACGTGCGTGTCATGCTGAATCCGACGCGCCGCAGCGGCGAGACCGAAAACGAGGACTCGCGGCGGCAACTGGTCGAGGCCGGCGTGTCGGTGCTCGACAGCAACCCGGCGTTCGACCTGACACACGAGAAGTCGATGACCGTCGATGAGTCGCAGGCATTCGTCATGTCGCTCAACTGGGAAACGCGCAACGTCAGCGAGACGCGCGACTACGCCATCGCGACCAGGCATCCGCATGAGGTGGCCGAAGTCATCGAGTGCTTCGATGCCGACTGGAAGCGCGCGACGTTCACGCCGCATCCGGATTCGGCGCTCATCTGGTGCAACAGCAACGGACGCGAGCGGTTTGCCCATTTCATCGATCGCGCCCAGCACTCGCTGTGGCTGCAGAACGAGCGCTATCAGGACGCCGTGATCATCGAACGCGTGGTGCGTGCCGCGCGCCGCGGCGTGCACGTGCGCATCGTCGCGCGTCCGCCGCACACGTTGAAGGCGGAAAAGCTGATCGAAGGGGTCGGGGGACTGCGCATCATGAGCGACGTCGGCGCCAAGGTGCACAAGCTGAAGGGAATGCGGCTGCACGGCAAGATGCTGCTCGCCGACGGCGCGCGCGCGATCGTCGGCTCGATCAATCTTGCGCCGGGCAGCTTCGATGCGCGGCGCGAGCTCGCGATCGAGGTCGACGACGCCCACGTGGTCGGGCCGCTCGAGCGGGTCGCGAAACGCGACTGGGACCACTCCCAGGCACTCGATCTGACCGATGAGGGACTGATGGCCGACCTCAAGAAGCGCGGCAAGGAATCGAACGCCGCCGATCTGGTGCTGGACGCCGCGCCGGCCAAAGACAAGCCGGGCCGCAAGCGCCATTGAGTAGGGCCCCTGGCCAAATCGCGAGGGCCGGCTTCGCGCGGCCCACGATTTGCTCCCGACGTGTACACAACACTCCGCGCTGCGCGCTCCATGTTTTGGCCCCGAAGGCAGTCAGCACGAAAAGCATCGGGCGGCCGCGCGCTTTTCGTGCTGCAAATTCAACGAGGCGCGCCGCTGCCTCATTGGCATAGCCTGCTACGCCGCCTGACTGCGTGTCGGCAGCCCACCCGTCCTCGCAGGCGCGCGCTTCGCGCCTGGGCTCCGCCCTGCTCGGACAAGCGTACCGCCGTCGCTTCGCGACTCGCTCGGTAGCGCGCGTATGCGACTTGTAAGCCACGATGAGCGCGTGCGCCACTCGACGGCCGCCCGCCCGGCGCTAGGGCGACAGCCCGGCGGGCAACGGCAGCGCCGGCGCGCCGGCCAGCGCGAGCGCGGTCGTCGCGAGCTCGTCCCATACGTTGCCACTCCCGATACCCTTCGCCAGCGCATCGAGCTGCGCGGTCGCCGTCAACAGTCCCGCGATAAGCGCCGGAGGCACGCGTTGCGCCGCGCGCTCGAGCGCCGATTGTCGTCTGCCCCACACGCGCGCATTGCGCACGGCTACCGACACCGGCGTGCCGGACCGAACCAGCGTGGCCACGGCGGCCAGAGCATGCACGTCTTCGGAGAGCTGCCAGATCGCGAGCGTGGGAGAATCGCCCTCCGCTTCGACCACGCGAAGAATGCGCACCGCGCGCGCGGCGTCGCCGGCGAGCCAGGCTTCCGAAAGCTGGAAGATATCGTACCGGGCGACATCGGCGACCGCGCGCTCGACGGCCTCGTGATCGAGCTCGCCTTCCGGCAGCAGCAGCGCGAGCTTCTCGATTTCCTGGCGTGCGGCCAGCAGGTTGCCTTCGCAATTGTCGGCGAGAAACGCGAGCGTTTCGCGCGATGCGCGCTGCTGCTGGCGGGAAAGGCGCGCGCCGATCCATCCCGGCAGCGCTTCGCGCTCGACCGGATACACGGCGATCGTGACGCCGACATTGGCGAGCGCGGTAAACCACGCTGAGGTCTGCGTCGCGCGATCGAGCCGCGGCAGCGTCACCAGCGTCACGTTGTCGGGATTGGGATTGGCAGCGTAAGCTTCGAGCGCCTTTCCGCCTTCCATCCCCGGCTTGCCCGACGGAATGCGCAGGTCGACGAACTTGCGGTCGCCGAAGAGGCTTGCGTTGGCGTTGGCGCCCAGAAAAGCATCCCACTTGAAACCGGGCTCGACGACGAGCACGTCGCGCTCGACGGCGCCGGCGGCGCGCGCCGCGGCGCGAATCGCATCGCCGGCTTCCAGCGCGAGCAACGGCTCGTCGCCGTGAACGACGTACAGCGCCGCAACACCACGCCGCAGATGGTCGGGAAGATCCTCAACGCGCAGATTCACAGAACCCTCGAGCAACAAAACCACTCATCGAAGCCATTCAGCCGGCATGGGTGCGCAACTGAACGGCGCGCGGAGCGCGCTTATGATCGGCGCGCTTCGTGTTTTTTCGACGCGAAAAGCGCGCGGCCGCCCGAAGCTTTTCGCGCAATTTCACCCAGCGCAAATTTTGCCGCCGCGCGAAGCGCGGCGAACAAAATTTACGCTGGTCGTTTTGCCGCCTGCAGCCGCCGCACGAGCTGCTGGACGGCATCGGTCTGCATGTCGCGCAGCAAGCGCTGCTCCTGCAGGTCGCGTGCGAGCACCTGCGTCTCGTTGAACGTGTACGAGCGGCGGATCACGATTTCGCCGGCAGGCATCCAGTCGATGCCGTTCTTGTCGTGCAAGCGGAACGCGACGCGCTTGACCAGCTGGTATTCGCGCACCGACCCGCCGGACGAAAGCGACAGCACTTCCTTGTCGTCGACCACCGAGGGTACGTCGAGCGCGACTTCGGCCCCCGACGCCGATGCGACGACCTTGGCCTTGCCGGCGGCGTTGAGCGCGCGGGTCAGCTCCATGGACAAGGGCGGCGACGAAGGCGCGTTGACGAAGATCGTGTCGAACGGATAGTCGGCATCGCCGCGCAGGTGGAAGCCGCACGAGGCGAGCAGCATCAGGCCAAGTGGCAAGGCCAGCGAGCGTGTCCAGGTGCCTGTGGGCAACGCGAAGGCCTTGCCCGATAAGGCGTCAACCCTTCGCCCGACCCACAAGGTCTTTTCACACCACCACATTGACGAGCCGCCCCGGAACGATGATCACTTTTTTCACTGGCGCGCCGTTCGCGTGCCTGGCCACTTCGGCGCTGCCGCGCGCCGCGCTCTCGATCGCTTCCCTGGTCGCCGCCGCCGGCACGACAATCTTGCCGCGCAACTTGCCGTTGACCTGCAGGACGAGCTCGATCTCGTCCTGGGCGAGCGCGCCGGCGTCGACCTCCGGCCACGGCGCGTCGATGAGATCACCCGACTCGTCCTTGAATCCAAGCTCGTTCCACAGCACCCACGTCGTGTGCGGGACCACGGGGTAGAGCACCCGCAGCAACAGCGACAGTCCCTCGCGTATCAACGCATCGGCGCCGCGCGCCGTGCCGGGCACGCTCTCCAGCGTGTTCAGCATGATCATACCGGCGGACACAACCGTGTTGTAGTGGATGCGCGCGTAGTCGTCGTCGGCCTGCTTCAAGGTCATATGCAATTCGCGCCGCGCCTTCCGCACCGACGCGTCGGCGTCGCGATAGTCGAACGCCGCACCGGCGCCCGTCGCGAGATGCGCCTGGGCGAACGTCCACAGGCGTTTCAGGAAACGCGACGCGCCGTCGACGCCGCTGTCCGACCAGACCGCGGAATCCTGCGGCGGGCCGGCGAACATCACATACAGGCGCGCGGTGTCGGCGCCGTAGCGGTCGATCAGCATCTGGGGATCCACGCCGTTCTGCTCGGACTTGCCCATCTTGCCGACGCCGCCATATTCGACCGGCTGGCCATCCTGCTTGTGGACGGCGCCCGTCATCCGGCCCTCGGCATCGTAGCGGACGTCCACATCGTCGGGCGCGACGTATTCGACGCCGCCTTTCGCGTTGCGGCGAAAGTAGATGTGATTGAGGAGCATCCCTTGCGTCATCAGGCGCGTGAACGGCTCATCGACCTTCACGAGGCCCATGTCGCGCATCACCTTCGTCCAGAAACGCGCGTAGAGCAGATGCAGGATCGCGTGCTCGATGCCGCCGATGTACTGGTCCATCGGCATCCAGTAGTCGTTGCGCGCATCGACCATCGTGGACGCGCCCGGGCACGCATAGCGCATGTAGTACCACGACGAATCGACGAACGTGTCCATCGTGTCGGTCTCGCGTTTCGCCGGCTTGCCGCACCTCGGGCATGCGACGTTCACGAAATCGGCGCGCTTGGCCAGCGGATTGCCGGTGCCGTCCGGCACGCAGTCTTCCGGCAGCACGACCGGCAGATCCTTTTCCGGCACCGGTACCGCGCCGCAGCCTTCGCAATGGATGATCGGGATCGGCGTTCCCCAATAGCGCTGCCTGGAAACGCCCCAATCGCGCAAGCGATAGGTGACCTTCTTCTCGCCCAAACCCTGCGCCGCGAGATCGGCGGCCACGGCGTCGACCGCCTGTTCATACGTCAGCTCGTCATACTTGACCGAGAACACGCAGCGGCCGCGCTCCTTGTCGGCGTACCAGGGTTGCCACATGTCGGCAAAGAATTCCTCGCCTTCCACCGCGATCACCTGCCGGATCGGCAATCCGTATTTCCGGGCGAACGCGAAGTCGCGCTCGTCGTGACCCGGCACGCCCATGACGGCGCCGTCGCCGTAACTCATCAGCACATAGTTGCCGACCCAGATCTCGATCGGCTCGTTGGTGATCGGGTGCCGCACGTACAGGCCGGTCGGCATCCCCTTCTTCTCCATCGTGGCGAGATCCGCCTCGATCACCGAGCCGCGCCGGCATTCCTCGATGAACGCGGCGAGCTGCGGATTCGCTTTCGCCGCGTGCAGCGCCAGCGGATGCTCGGCGGCGACCGCGCAGAACGTCACCCCCATGATCGTGTCGGCGCGCGTGGTGAACACGTACATCCGGCCGTCGCCGATGAGCTGGCCACGATCGTCGCGTATGTCGTGCGGAAACGCGAAGCGCACGCCGACGCTCTTGCCGATCCAGTTGGCCTGCATCGTCTTCACGCGCTCGGGCCAGCCGGGCATCTTGTCGAGGTACGCGAGAAGCTCCTCGGCATAGTCGGTGATCTTCAGGTAGTACATCGGGATTTCGCGCTTCTCGACCGGCGCGCCCGACCGCCACCCCAGGCCGTCCACCACCTGCTCGTTGGCGAGCACCGTCTGGTCGACCGGATCCCAATTGACGACGCCGGTCGTAAGATACGCGATGCCCTGGTCGAGCATCTTGAGGAACAGCCACTGGTTCCACTTGTAGTACCCGGGGTCGCACGTCGCGAATTCGCGCGACCAGTCGATCGCCCAGCCCATGGTCTCGCACTGGCCCTTCATGAGCGCGATGTTGTCGCGCGTATATTTGGCCGGCGCGACCCGGTTCTTGATCGCGGCATTTTCCGCGGGCAGGCCGAAGGCGTCCCATCCCATCGGCATCAGCGGGTTGAATCCGCGCATCCGCAGATGCCGGTACATCATGTCGTTGATCGTGTAATTGCGCACATGACCCATGTGCAGCACGCCCGACGGATAAGGCAGCATCGACACGCAGAAATACTTGGGCTTGTCGGTGCGCTCGGTGGCGCGGTAGACGTCGGCCGCGCGCCACGCGGACTGCGCCGCGGCTTCGATCTCGTGATGATTGAACGGTTTCATGGCGGCGTTTTTGGTAAGCCTTTGATTATACCGGCACGGTTTTGCTGGAGCCGTGCGTGTCAGGGCGCCACCAGCACCCACAGCCCGAGCCCGGCGAACAAGGCGGCGGCGGCGATGCGCACTGCGCGGAACGGAATCTTTTCCGAGGCGGCGCGGCCGATGAACACCGTGGGTACATTGACGATCAGCATGCCGAGCGTCGTGCCGACGACGACGGCCGCAAGCGACGCGAATTTGGCGGCGAGCATCACCGTCGCGATCTGCGTCTTGTCGCCGATCTCGGCCAGGAAGAACGCAACCACGGTGACGCCGAACACGCCCCACGTCGATGCCGGCGGCGCGTCATCGTCGTCGAGCTTGTCCGGCTTGAGCGCCCACGCGGCGACCGCGAAGAACGAAAGCGCCAGCAGCCAGCGCAGCACGTCGGCCGGCATGACGCTGCGCACCCAGTTGCCGATCCAGCCGGCGATGGCATGATTGGCCAGCGTGGCGATGAAGATGCCGGCGATGATGGGCCAGGGCTTGCCGTAACGTGCGGCGAGCACAAGTGCAAGCAATTGCGTCTTGTCGCCGAGCTCTCCCAGGGCGACCACGGCTGTGGAGACGAGAAGCGCTTCGAGCATCGGGGAGCCGCGCTGTTATGCCATTGTCATAACAGCCGGGCGGCTGCAACGATTCGGCGGGAAAAAGCGATAATTGTAGCTTTTTCAAGGAACCTAACCGGAAGCCCGGCGCCCCAACGCCTGTTGTACGTACTTCGCGCGTGGTTCGATTGATTCCCATGTTTCGTACCCCTTTCTTCCTGTGTGCCGCGCTGTGCGCCGCCATGTTTGCGGTGACGGGTACGGCTGCGCCGGTCAAGACCCCGCATGTCGAGGCCGAGCTCGTCTCGGAACGAACGGCGTTCATCCCCGGACAGCCGATGACCGTCGCCCTGCGCCTCAAGATGGCCGACGGATGGCATACGTATTGGCAAAACCCGGGTGACTCCGGCCTGCCCACGACTCTGGCGTGGGCGCTGCCGGCGGGCGTTGCCGCCGGACCCATCCTGTGGCCGGCGCCGCACGCCCTTCCGGCCGGACCGCTCGTCAACTACGGGTACGAAGGCGAGGTGCTGCTGCTGACCGACATCAAGGTTCCGCAGGACGCCCGGGCCGGCGACACGCTGACGCTCGGCGCGAAAGCGGAATGGCTGGTGTGCAAGGAGACGTGCATTCCGGAAGACGCGCAGCTCGAGCTCGCGTTGCCCGTGGCCGAGCGCTCCGACCTGTACCCGCAGTGGGGCAGCGCCATCGGAGCGACCCGCGATGCCATTCCCGCCGCCGCACCCGGCTGGCTGTTCGCCGCGCGCGCCGACGGGCCGAAAGTCGTGGTCACGCTGACCGGCCCGGCGGGCGCCACCACGCCAGCCGGCGTCCACTTCTTCCCCTATCAGGAAGGGCAGGTCGAGGCGTCCGGCAAGCAGTCGTTCATTCGCGATCCGAACGGGACGTTCGTGCTGACGCTTCCGGTTGCGAACCAGCTCGCCCCCGGGTTTACCCGTGTCGCCGGCGTCATCACCGCGACCAACGGCTTCACCAGCGGCGGCGGCCTCGTCAAGACAATGACGCTGGAGACACCACTCGCGGGCACGGTCATCGCCGGTCCGAAACCCGCGAGTGCGGCAACGCCGGAACTCAAGCTCGCCGCGCCGCTGCCTGCAGCCGAAGGGCTGTCGCTCGCCGTGGCGATGGTCTTCGCGTTCATCGGCGGCATCGTGCTCAACCTCATGCCGTGCGTGTTCCCGGTGCTGTCGCTCAAGGCGCTTTCGCTCACCAAGCCGGGACACGGCAACCGGCATCACCTGCGCATCGAGGGCCTGAGCTTCGGCGCCGGCGTGATCGGCACGTTCGTCGCGCTCGCCGGATTGCTGCTGGTGTTTCGCGCGGCGGGCGAGCAGTTCGGATGGGGCTTCCAATTGCAGTCGCCGGCCGTCATCACCGGCCTCGCGGTCCTGTTCTTCATTCTCGCGCTGAACCTGTCGGGCGTATTCGAGTTCACGGCGCTGGTCCCCTCGTCAGCGGCGGGTTGGTCGGCGCGCAATCAATACGTCAACGCCGCGCTGTCCGGCATCCTCGCGGTCATCATCGCGTCGCCGTGCACCGCGCCGTTCATGGGGGCGGCAATGGGATTCGCGCTCGCGCAACCGGCGCTGTTGACGTTGCTCGTGTTCGCCGCGCTGGGCCTCGGCATGGCGCTGCCGTTCGTGCTGCTCACCTGGTATCCCGGTTGGCGGCGGGTGCTGCCCAAGCCTGGGGTGTGGATGGAGCGCCTGAAGCAGTTCCTCGCGTTTCCGCTCTACGCGACGGTGGCGTGGCTCGTCTGGGTCCTGGGTGCGCAGGTCGACAACGACGCCGTCGTGCGCTTGCTCGTTACGCTGGTCGTGGTCGCGTTCGCGCTGTGGGCGTGGCGCGCGTACCGCGGCGGGGCCGCGATGGCGTTCAGCGTCCTCGCGCTGCTCGGCGTCGCTGCGGCGCTCGTCGTGGCGTGGCCGCTGTTCGCCGGGATGCCGGAGCGCAATGCATCGGCGCCCGCGCAGGCGAAGTCCGGGGCGAGCGATCCGTGGCAACCGTATACGCCGGTGCGCTTGAGCGAACTGGCCGCGGTCAACAAACCGGTGTTTGTCGATTTCACAGCGGCGTGGTGCGTGACCTGCCAGGTGAACAAGCGGCTGGTGTTGAACGACGGCGCGATCAAGGAGGCGTTCGCCCAACGCGGAGTCTCGTTGATGCGCGCCGATTGGACGCGCCGCGATCCCGCGATCACGCAGGCACTGGCCGCGCTTGGCCGGCAGGGGGTGCCGGTCTATGTCTTGTATCGTCCGGGCAAGGAACCGCTGCTGCTCCCGGAAGTCCTACAGAAGCAAACGGTGCTGGATGCGCTGGCCACGATTTAGCCAGTGCGCTATCTAACTGCGAGGTCGCCATGTCTCTACCCACATCGATTCGTCTCTTCTCCCTCTCGCTCGCGCTGGCCGCGGGTGCAGCGCTGGCCGCCGTGGCCGGCGGCCCGGCGCCCGATTTCGCGATCACCGATACGTCGGGCAAGTCCGTCAAGCTCTCCGATTACAAGGGCAAGTTCGTGGTCCTCGAATGGACGAATCCCGATTGCCCGTTCGTCCAGGCGCAGTACGGCGCCGACGCCATGCAGGCGCTGCAGAAGGAATGGGGCGCGAAGGACGTCGCGTGGCTCACGATCAATTCGACCAATCAGGGCAACAGCGAATACAAGAGCGCCGCCCAGATGAACGCGTGGATCAAGGATCGCGGCGCGGCGCCCAAGGCGGTGCTGCTCGACGGCACGAGCGTCACTGGCCGCGCCTATGCGGCCAAGACCACGCCGCACATGTTCGTCATCGATCCGTCCGGCCAGATCGTCTACAGCGGCGCGATCGACGACAAGCGCAGCGCACGGGAATCCGATCGAAAGACCGCGAACAACTACGTGCGCGCGGCGTTGAGCGAAGCGGTGGCGGGCAAGCCGGTCAGCGTCGCCAGCACGACGCCTTACGGATGTTCTATCAAATACTGAACGTGACCAAATTATCGAGGCCCGCTTCGCGCGGCCGATAATTTGGTCCCGACTGCAGTTAGCGCGGAAGGCTTCGGGCGGCCGCGCGCCTTCCGCGTAGCAACTGCAACGAAGCGCGCTGATCGCCGCCGCTTCGCGGCTCGCTCGGTAGCGCGCATGTGCGCGCTGAAAGCCTCTTCAGCCAGTATCGCCGATTGCACTTTCAATGCAACGCGAGGGCGAGCCCTAGCGGAACGAAGACGATCGAAAGGACGTTCCCGATCAGGACGATCGACGCGACCTTGGCCGGCTCCTGGTTGAACTGCTCGGCAACCATGAAGTTCAGCACGGCCGGCGGCAAGGAGCCGAAGATCAGCAACAGCCCTGACTGCAAGGGATCGAGCGCCAGCAACGGGGCGAGCAGCGCGGCGATGGCGATCCCCGTGAGCGGGCAGACGAGGCCGCCGACCAGGCCCAGCTTCCAATCGCTCCAGCGCACTTCGTACAGGCGCACGCCGAGCGAAAGCAGCATCATCGGGATCAGCGCGTCGCCCACCATCTTGATGCCGACGCTCGCCCACTCAGGCATGGGTGGATGAACGAGCGCGAACCCGAAGCCCAGGAACGTCGCCCACACCATCGGATTGCGCAGCAGACTTCCGAATCGTGCATGGTGGTCGATCATCCACACGCCCAGCGTGAACTGCAGGAGGTTGGAAATCGTGAACAGTGCCACCATCGCCGAAAAACCGGCCTGGCCGTAGGCGAGCACCGCGAGCGGCAGTCCCATATTGCCGCAGTTGTTGAACATCATCGGCGGAATGAACGTCCGGTAATCGGCATGCAGCAACCGGGCGAACGGCCACGCCAGCAGACCCGAGCCCAGTACCACACCGACGCTTGCGAGCATGAGCAGCTTGTTCGCTTCGACGTCGAAGTCCTTGCTCGCGAGCGCCGAGAAGATGAGCGCCGGCGCCAGGATGTTCATGCTGATCCGGTTGACCGCCGTCATGTCCGGCTTCACCCGGCGGGCGTACAGATACCCCACCACAATGACGACGAAGACCGGCAGGATGATGCCGAGGATTCGTTCAATCATCGCGCGTACCCGGGAGGGCTGGGCGTTGCGTCACATCGGCGAAGCGCGTGCGCAACGGATCCGTTGCGTCAGAGGATGTAGCGCGCGAGGTTGTCGTCGCCCGCGATATCCGCGAGCGTCGCATCGACGAAGGTCGCGTCGATCGCGATCTGCTCGCCCGTCCGCTTCGCTGCGTGGAACGACACGTCGTCGAGCAGCCGTTCCATCACCGTGTAGAGCCGGCGTGCGCCGATGTTCTCCTGCTTCTCGTTGACGGCGAAGGCGATTTCCGCGAGACGCGTGATCCCGTCCGGGCGGAAGTCGAGATGGACCTGCTCGGTCGCGAGCAGCGCCGCATATTGCCTCGTCAGGCAGGCGTCGGTCGCCGTCAGTATTTTCTCGAAGTCCGACACCGACAGCGACTGCAGCTCGACGCGGATCGGAAACCTACCCTGAAGCTCTGGAATGAGATCCGACGGCTTCGACAGGTGGAACGCGCCCGAGGCGATGAACAGAATGTGGTCGGTCTTGACCATCCCGTATTTGGTCGCCACCGTCGTGCCTTCGACGATCGGCAGCAGATCGCGCTGGACGCCTTGGCGCGAGACGTCGGCGCCGTGCATCTCCGAGCGCGACGCGATCTTGTCCATTTCGTCCAGGAACACGATGCCGTTCTGCTCGGCGGCGGCGAGCGCCTTGGCCTTGATGTCGTCGTCGTTGAGCAGGCGCGCGGCTTCCTCGTCGGTCAATTGCTTCATCGCTTCGACCACGGTCATTTTCTTCAGCTTGCGGCGACCGGAGCCCATTTGCTGGAACATGCCCTGGATCTGGCTCGTCAATTCTTCCATGCCGGGCGGCGCCATGATTTCCATCTGTGCCGGCATCGTCGCCACCTCGATCTCGACTTCGCGATCGTCGAGCGCGCCTTCGCGCAGCATCTTGCGGAATTTCTGCCGCGTGACCGAGTCGGTGGGCTTCAGGTCGGATAGATTGACTTCCCGCGCCGGCGGGAGCAGCACGTCGAGCAGGCGCTCTTCCGCGTTGTCCGCCGCGCGGTCGCGGACCTTGCGCGTTTCCGCTTCGCGGGTTTCCTTGACGGCGACTTCGACCAGGTCGCGGATGATCGTGTCAACGTCGCGGCCGACGTAACCGACTTCGGTGAACTTGGTCGCCTCGACTTTCACGAACGGCGCATCGGCAAGCCGCGCCAGCCGGCGCGCGATCTCGGTCTTGCCCACGCCCGTGGGCCCGATCATCAGGATGTTCTTGGGCGTGATTTCCTGGCGCAGCGGTTCCGGCACTTGCTGGCGGCGCCAGCGGTTGCGCAACGCGATGGCGACCGCGCGCTTCGCGGCTTCCTGGCCGACAATGTTCTTGTCGAGCTCGGAGACGATCTCTTCCGGCGTCATTCGAAAGGACATGTCACTGGGGATGTGGATAAGGCATGAGTCTCACGAAGCGTCGCGTCGGGCTGTCCGCCCGATCAGAACAAAAACGGCCACCCAAGCGGGGCGGCCGTCCAATTCTACATTGCGCGCGAGATCAGTTCGGAATGTTGACCGTGTTGCCCGAGAACGTGATGGCGTTGCCGGACGCGGGGGTGGCCGCGATCGGCGGCACGTTGGCCGTCGTGATCGGCGGCGCTGACCCTGGCGTACCGCCTCGGGCCACGGTGCGCACGACCTGCGACGGCGGCAGCGGAGCGCTGCTCGTGAGGTTGGCGTAGAGCGCGTCCATCGACTTGATGAAGTAATAATGCAACGGGACGTACGCCGAGTCGTAGCCGGGAAACGCGGGGCTGTCGATGAAGGCGTCGAAGTGCTGGGCGTTGGTGACTTCGATATAGGTCAATTTGCTTTGCGCGCCCTCGACCAGCTTGTTGAGACCGTAATAGGGTCGCGCGTTGAAGTTGACGGGGATCTGCGTGTCGGCCCGACCGCCGACGATGATGGTCGGCTTGGCGCGCAAGTTGCCGGTGCGCAGCGTCTCGCGCACGCCGCTTTGCACGCGTTGCGCGAAGGCGTCCGAACCGACCCACAGGTTGCGCCAGCAAAGTCCCGCGTCGATGTTGTAATCCTGCACGCCGGTCGATGGCGACACCGAGATCAGCGTGTTGACCGCGCCGCCAACGCTCAAGTTGTTGATGAGCGCGAAAACAGACGTCGGTGGTACTCCGTTGCTCGTGCCGAAGATCTGCGCCAGTGCGGCGGCGGCGCTGGGCGCCGGCTTGCCTGCTGCATCCGTCGCGGCGATCGAGATGCCGCACAGGTTGTCCTTCACGCTGAAGCGGCCGTATTCGTTGGCGAAGCTTGCGACGACCGGCGCATAGGTGCTGGTGAAATGAGTGGCGAAGAGCGGGATCGATTCCGACAGGTAGCCGGCGGCCAGCAGCGTGTCGAGCGCCTCGTCGGCCTGTCCCTGCGGCGTTGCCGCCGTCAGGAGGCCGTTGGCCTTCAGCGCCGCGCAGCGATTCAGCGCGAATGCCGGCACGGGCAGCACCGCGGCGACGCCGTACGAGTTGGCCGCGCGCGGCGATTGCGACGCGCATCCCATGTACAGGTTGCCGAGCGAGTAGTAATCGAACAGCGGACGGGCAACCGGCTGCACGTTACCGCCGAACACGACGGAGAGCCCGGGCGGAGGAACGAGCTCGAGCGTTGGCTCGCCGACCGCAACGCCGTCGATCAAGCCTTCCGTGTCCTGCTCGGCCGCCGCGATCGACGAACCGCCGCCGTTCGAGACCGACGATGCGATCACGATCGTATTGTCCGGTTTGTAATCGATCTTGGCCGTGCCGTCGGTGTTGCGCGCTGCGCGCTCTTCGTTGATCACGTAGAAGGCGAAGCGGACGGCGTCGAGCGTGTTCTTGCCCCAGTCCTTCTCCGGGTTGCGCTGGGAATGCGCGTGCTTGGTGGCCAAGCGGTTGGGAAACGCGGTGTTGAACGACGCAAGCTCCGAGGCGGTCAACTCTGCGGTGAAATTCGAGCTGGTGCCGGCTGCCGCAGCGGGACTGCGCGTGCCGTTCTGCAAGTTCACCGTATCGGTGGCGAGGTCATGGAAGCCGGTGCCCGTGCCCTTGTCGGTATACGCCACCGCGCATCCATGCTTCAGTCCCCACTCACCCGCGCTGCCGATGGCGCCGTACACGCCGCGCGAGCCCGAGGACGCCGCGGTGACGATGCAGGCCTTCGCGGCGGTGAACGATGCGGGAATCTGCACCATCATCGTCACGTTCAGCTTGCCGGTGCCGTCGTCCGCATAGGCTAGATATTCGGTGCCGGCGATCTTGCCTTCGCCGAGCGTCGGATTGCCGTTGACGTCGATGTTCGGCCCGTAAAGCGTCCCATACCCGCCGTTCGCGGCGATGTCGAGAATCGCGCGATAGTTGTTGAAGATCGCGATGCGCCGCAGTTCCGCGGCCGTGGGCGCCGTTGGATTGACTGGCGGGGGCGCAGCGGCAGCGCCGAGCCCGGTCTTGCCCAGGCCCGCGGTCAACAGGTCGTCGCTGACGCCGTCGTAGGTGGTCTTGGTCACCACACCGACGAATCCGGGCTTGACGTTGGATTCGGGGGTATAGGTGTCGCTGCCCCAGCAGCCGGCAAGCAACGCGGTTGCAACAGCCGCGAGCGCAAACGCGCCTGCGGAACGATGATCGGTCATGGATATTTCTCCCAAGGATAAAAACGGCTCGAATGCGCCGCGGTTCGAACGGCACCGCTGTTTCGATTCTACCGCGACGGTTCGCCCAAGTTCGTGCTCTTTTGGCAATGGGATACGGATGCTCTATGATCGTGCACTCGATATCGCGACCGACTGACATCGCCGTGCGTTATTTCGGTGCATCACCTGGAGCCCACATGAAAAGCAGGATCGCATGGATTGTCGGGGTGGCGCTCGCCGCCGGGTGTGCGTCGATGGCGCCACCGGGACCCAAGGCAACGGCGAAGCTCGAGCCGACCCAAGGCAATACGGCCAACGGGACGGTGACGTTCACGCAAAAGGGGACCAAGGTCGTCGTCGACGCACGCGTGGCGGGCCTCGCGCCCGGCGCGCATGGCTTCCACATTCACGAAAAGGGCGATTGCGGCTCGGGCGACGGCATGAGCACGGGCGGCCATTTCAATCCGCTCGCCAAGCCGCACGGGAATCCCGTGGTGCCAGACCATCATGCGGGCGACATGCCGATGCTGGTCGCGGATGCGAGCGGGAACGCGGCGCTGATCGTCGAGCTCGACGTGATGACCGTCGGCAGCGGCATTACGGACATCGTCGGCCGGGGCCTCATCGTGCACAAGGATCCGGACGATTTCACGACGCAGCCCACCGGCAACTCCGGCGCGCGCGTGGCGTGCGGCGTGATCACGCGTTCATGATGGGAGGTTCGGCCATCGGCGGCGCGTGGCGGATTCGAGCGCGATACCATCGCCGCATGGGCGCCGCGATCCTGGTCGCGATGGCGGTGGCGATTGGCGGCTGCCAATCGACGAAGGAGACGATGGTCGAGCGCGGCGGGGGCCTCGTGGCGCAATTGCGCAGCAGGACTTCCGCGGCTACGGGCGTCGTGCATATCTTCAACTACCGCGATGGCGTGGTGGTGGAGTTGGCCATCGACAATCTCGTGCCCGGAACCTACCGGATCGCGCTGCACGAGAGAGGCAACTGCTCGTCAAGCAATTATTTTTCTGCCGGGCTCCCGTGGGCGCCGCCAGGGTGGAACAAGTCCCCGGGCGAGCTGCTGCCGCAGTTCTACGCCAACCCGGAGGGCAACCAGAACTCCTACGTTGCCTATATCACCGGTGTCCGCACCGAGGGACCGCTGTCGCTGAAAGGGCGCTCGGTCGTCATTCACTACGGCCAAAAGACCTCCGACGCGTTTCCCGGCCAACCCAACAACCGCGTCGCGTGCGGCGTGCTCGATAATGCCGATGCACTGTTGTTGCGCGACGACTAAAGACCGCCCGCTGCGCGTATCCTCGCGGCGGCCGTCCATTGCTTCGGAATGCCCATGGGATTTCTCGCCGATCGCAAGATTCTGATCACCGGTGTACTGTCGAACCGGTCGATTGCCTACGGCGTCGCGCGCGCCTGTCAACGCGAGGGGGCGACGCTCGCATTCACCTATGTCAACGACGAGCTGAAGGAACGCGTCGTCAGGCTGGCCGCGGATTTCGGCTCGAATCCCGTGCTGCGCTGCGATGTCGGGAGCGACGAGCAAATCGATGCGCTGTTTGCCGCGCTCAAGGCGGAGTGGGGCGTGCTCGACGGCATGCTCCACTCGATCGCATTCGCGCCGCGCGAGGCGCTTGCCGGCGATTTCCTGAACGGGATATCGCGTTCCGCGTTCGCCACCGCGCACGACATCTCGAGCTACAGCTTCGCCGCGCTCGCCAAAGGCGCGCGTCCGCTCATGCAGGGACGCAATGCCTCGCTGGTCACGCTTACCTATCTCGGTGCCGTGCGCGCGCTCGCGAACTACAACGTGATGGGACTCGCCAAGGCGAGCCTCGAGGCCAACGTCCGCTACCTCGCGGCCTGTCTCGGCCCCGAGCAGATTCGCGTGAATGCCATCTCGGCAGGGCCGATCAAGACGCTGGCGGCGGCCGGTATCGGCGGCTTCTCCAGGATCCTGCACTTTGTCGAGAAGACGGCGCCGCTTCGCCGCAACGTGTCGATCGACGAGGTCGGCAACGTCGCGGCCTTCCTGTTGTCCCCGCTCGCAAGCGCCATCACCGGCGAGATCACCTACGCCGATTGCGGATTCTCGACGGTGGCTGCCGGCCTCGGTGACGAGTAACGCGCGCCGTTTCGACGCCGTCATCATCGGCGGCGGCCACAATGGCCTCACCTGCGCCGCGTATCTCGCGGCCGCGGGTCTTTCGGTGTGCGTCGCCGAACGCCGCCACGTCGTGGGCGGCGCCGCGGTTACCGAGGAATTCCACCCCGGCTTTCGCAATTCGACGGCAAGCTATACGGTCAGCCTGCTCGATCCGCAGGTGATCCGCGAATTGAAGCTCGCCGAGCATGGCCTGGTCGTTCGCGAGCGGCCATTCGCCAACTTCCTCCCGCTGCCGAACGGCGAATACCTGAAGGTCGGCGGCGGCATCGCGACAACGCAAGCGGAGGTCGCGAAGTTTTCACGGCGCGATGCGGAGGCGCTGCCCGCCTATTACGCGATGCTCGATCGCGTCGCCGCGGTGCTGCGCGACATGCTGGGTGTAACGCCGCCGAATATCGGGTCCGGCACCGTACAGGATATCGCGGCGCTGTTCGATCTCATGAAGACCGGCCGCAAGCTGCGCGCATTGTCGCTGTCCGAGCGCCGCGATCTCGTCGACCTCTTCACCAAAAGCGCCGGCGACGTTCTCGATCGCTGGTTCGCGAGCGAGCCCATCAAGGCAGTCTTCGGATTCGACGCGGTCGTCGGCAATTTCGCGAGCCCCTATACGCCGGGATCCGCGTATGTGCTGCTGCATCATGTGTTCGGCGAGGTGAACGGCAAGCCGGGGCAGTGGGGTCACGCGCTGGGTGGAATGGGGGCGATCACGCAGGCGATGGCTGCCGAATGCACGGCACGGGGCGTCGTATTGCGGACGAGCGCGTCCGTTGCCCGCGTCATCGTGAAAGCGGGGCGCGCAACCGGCATCGAGCTCGAGAGCGGCGACGTGATCGAAGCCGCAAGGGTGGTCGCCAACGTCACGCCGAAGCTGCTGTTCGAGCGCCTCGTCGCGCCGCAGCACCTGCCCGACGATTTTCGTGCGCGGATCGCCGGCTATCGCTGCGGATCGGGGACCTTCCGGATGAACGTCGCGCTTTCCGAATTGCCGGACTTCGTGGCATTGCCGGGACGCGCGCCGCAGCCTCATCACAGCAGCGGCATCATCATGGCGCCGTCGCTGGCTTACATGGAGCGCGCGTATTTCGATGCCCGGACCGACGGCTGGTCGCGCGCGCCGATCGTCGAGATGCTGCTCCCGTCGACTATCGACCCGTCGCTGGCCCCGCCAGGGATGCACGTGGCGAGCCTGTTCTGCCAGCACGCCAACCCGGAACTGGGTGCCGTGCTGCCGGGTCGCACGTGGGACGATGTCCGGGAGGAAGTCGCCGACGTGATGATCGCCGCCGTCGACGGGTTCGCCCCCAATTTCCGCGGCAGCGTGCTGGGGCGGCGCATCCTGTCGCCGCTCGACCTCGAACGCGAATTCGGCTTGACCGGCGGCGATATCTTTCACGGGGCGCTGTCGCTCGATCAATTGTTTTCCGCGCGCCCCGTTCTCGGACATGCGGATTACCGGATGCCGGTGCGCGGACTGTACCTGTGCGGGTCGGGTGCGCATCCGGGCGGCGGCGTCACCGGCATTCCCGGCCGCAACGCCGCGCGCGAAATCGTGAAGGATGCGCGGCAGCGCCGGACTTGACGTGGCATCCACCATTCACAATCTGGCAACACTGCTTTTCCGCACGGCGCATCGCTGGCCGCGGCTTCCTGCCGTCGCCGTAGGCGATCGCGTGCTGCATGACTATGCATCGCTGTGCCAGCGCGCGGCGGGCTTGGCTGCCGGCTTGCACGCCGCGGGCCTTCTGCCGGGCGACCGCGTCGCGCTGGTCTCGCGCAACACGGCGCAATACATCGAAGCGTTGTTCGGGTGCTGGTGGGCCGGACTGATCGCGGTCCCAGTCAATGCGAAGCTGCACGCGAAAGAGCTCGCGTTCGTGCTCGACGACAGCGGTGCGCGCGTGGCCCTGGTCGACGAATCCTGGCAGGCGGCGCTGGCGACCATTGACGCGCGCGAGCTGGAGCGCGGGATCGTATTCGGCGACGCCGAGTATGGGCGGCTCGTTGCGCACTCGTCATCGGTTGAACCGATGGCGGTTGCCGCCGACGATCCCGCGTGGCTTTTTTACACCAGCGGCACGACCGGCCGCCCGAAGGGCGTGGAGATCACCCACGGCAACCTGCTGGCGATGGCGCACTGCTTTCTCACCGATGTCGAAGGCATCGATCCCGGTGACACGATTCTGCATCCTGCGCCCCTGTCGCACGGCTCCGGGCTCTATCTGATCCCGCACGTCGCACGCGGCGCGCTGAGCGTGATTCCCGTTTCGGGCGGGTTCGATCCGGCCGAGATCGTGGATCTCGTCAACGCGTGGCCGCGCAGTCTCTTCTTTGCGGCGCCAACGATGCTGAAGCGCCTGGTCGATGCGCCCGCGCTCGCGCATGCACGGCTCGACCATGTCAAATGCATCGTCTATGGCGGCGGTCCGATGTACGTCGAGGATTGCAAGGCGGCGTTCGCCGCGCTCGGCCCGCGCCTCGCGCAGATCTACGGGCAGGGCGAGTCGCCGATGACCATCACCGCGATGGATCGCACCGTGGTCGCCGATGCCGTAGCGCGCGGCGACGATGCGCGCATCGCCTCGGTGGGTTATCCGCAAACGGGCATCGACGTGCGCGTCGCCGGTGCCGACGATCGCGCATTGCCGGCAGGCGTCGTCGGCGAAGTGCTGGTGCGGGGGCCGACGGTCATGCGCGGTTATTGGCGCAACGCCGACGCGTCGGCCACGACGCTGGCCAACGGCTGGCTGCATACGGGCGATCTGGGCGCGCTCGATGACGATGGGTTCCTGACCCTCAAGGACCGTTCGAAGGACCTGATCATCAGCGGCGGCTCGAACATCTATCCGCGCGAAGTCGAGGAAGCGCTGCTGACCCACGCCGAGGTGGCGGAAGTCGCGGTGATCGGCCGCGCGCATTCCGACTGGGGCGAGGAAGTCGTCGCCTGCGTCGTGCCGAGGACGCCGTTACGCGATGCCGACGCCCGCCGCGCATTCGAAGCGGCGCTCGACACGCATTGCCTGCAGCACATCGCGCGCTTCAAGCGCCCGAAGGCCTACATATTCCTGGCCGAGTTGCCGAAGAACAACACTGGGAAGGTACTCAAAACGCTGCTACGTGCGCAAATCGCGTAGCCCAACGTGCGCAAATTGCGTGCGCGGCCGCTTCGCGGCAGGCGGCACAATTTGCGCCCGAATGATGTCAGCACGAAAAGCTTCGGGCGGCCGCGCGCTTTTCGTGTAGCAACAGCACGAAGCGCGCCGATCGTCGGTCGCTGGGCGACCTCGCTCAGTAGCGCGCGTATGCGCATTGAAAGCCCCAATGAGCGGATGCGCCCATCGAAGGCTGTCAGCGCGCCTGCGCGTTACTGAAACGGCCGCGCAGCGGCTTATGATCGACGCGCTTCGTAGCAGTTGCTACGCGAAGAGCGCGCGGCCGCCCGAAGCTCTTCGCGCTGACCGCAGTCGGGACGAAAACACGCGAGGGCGGAACGCCCTCGCGTGTTTTCGTCACGTGATATATATCCGAAGTCAGCCGATAAGCCGGGTTCTGTTACGGCGCAACGGATTGCGCTATGACCGTCATTCCTCTAGGCGCAGCGTTGCCGCTGCGCTCGAGCCACCTACCCGCGAACTCGGCGAGCAGCGTCGTCGTTCGCATACTTGGTGTTGCTCCGGATGGAGGTTGCCGCGTTTCACCCGCTTGCCCGTGAAGGAAAGCGACTCGTCTCTGTGGCCCTGTTCCTCGTCTTCATCGGCCGCGCTAGCGGCGACTTATAACGTCCGGGAGTTACCCGGCATCCTGCTCTGCGGAGCCCGGACTTTCCTCTCCTCCCCGAGGATATTGCGCCTCGGGAAGCAGCGACGGTCTGGCTGGCTTCGGACCGCGGATTCTACGCGCATCGTGCCGTGCTCGCCAGCGCCACACGCCGCGAGCTCGTCATGTCTGCAATCGCCAACGAATCGCTTCCCCCGCGCGCAGCGGCACCAGCGACTCCGCGCCGAACGGATATTCGGCTGGAGCATTCCACGCTTCGCGCACGAGTGTCACCGTATCCGTGTTGCGCGGCAGGCCGTAGAAATCCGCGCCGAAATGACTCGCGAAACCCTCGAGCTGAGGAAGCGCCGCCGCATCGTCGAACGCTTCGGCGTACAGCTCGAGTGCCGCATGCGCCGAGTAGCAGCCGGCGCACCCGCATGCGGCCTCCTTGGTGTGCCTGGCATGCGGCGCCGAGTCGGTGCCGAGGAAAAAGCGCGGATTGCCCGAGGTTGCCGCGGCGATCAGCGCCTGCCGGTGCGTTTCCCGCTTGAGGATCGGCAGGCAATAGAAGTGCGGGCGAATGCCGCCAACGAACAGCGCGTTGCGCGACCACAGCAGGTGATGTGGCGTGATCGTGGCGCCGACGTTGGCCGTGCTCTCGCGAACAAATGCGGCCGCCTCCAGCGTCGTGACGTGCTCGAGCACCACCTTCAGGCCGGGAAAATCGCGGACGATGCGCGTCAGCAGCGTCTCCACGAACACACGCTCGCGGTCGAACATGTCGACGGCGGGATCGGTGACTTCGCCGTGCAGCGACAGGACGACACCAAGGCGTTCCATCGCGGCCAGCACCGGATACACGCGATCGAGCGAGGTCACGCCGGAGTCGGAATTGGTCGTAGCGCCGGCAGGGTAGTACTTCACGGCATGGACGATGCCGGAGGTTTTCGCCCGCTCGATCTCGGCGGGACGCATGTTGTCGGTCAGATAGAGCGTCATCAACGGCGAGAATCGCGAGGACGCCGGCAGCGCCGCCAGAATCCGGGCGCGGTATTCGCCCGCCGCAGCGACCGTGGTGACCGGCGGCTTGAGATTTGGCATGACGACCGCACGTCCGAAGGTGCGCGCCGTGTGCGGGACGACCGCCGCGAGCGCGGCCCCGTCGCGGAAATGCACGTGCCAGTCGTCGGGCCGGCCAAGCGTCAGCGTTGTCGGTGCGGTGGTCATCGGAAGGCCTTGTTTTTCCGGGATTATACGGGGCTGGTCCGGGCCGCCGGCGCCCCCCGAGCCCACTGCCGGCATAGGTAGCGGCGCGGGCGCTTCGCGGGCTATAATCCGCAATTTAGTGCGGAGGGTGCATTTCCGCAGGGTGAAAGACAACGCATGGCAGCCAAAACCGCAACCGCCGTCAAGAAAGTCCGCGAGCTGACCGACGAGGAAATCCTCAAGGCGCCGGAGAAGGACTACATGAACGAGGCGCAGCTCGCTTTTTTCAAGAAAAAGCTGCTGGAGCTGCGCGACCAGCTGTTGCAGAACGCCGACGACACCGGCGAGCATCTGCGCGAAAACGAGATCACGACCGACCCGTCGGACCGCGCAACGCTCGAAGAGGAATACACGCTCGAGCTGCGCACGCGCGATCGCGAGCGCAAGCTCCTGAAGAAGGTCGAGAAGTCGCTGCGGATGATCGACGACGGATCCTACGGCTGGTGCGAGGAAACCGGCGAGCCGATCGGCGTTCCCCGCCTGATCGCGCGGCCGACCGCCACGCTGTCGCTTGAAGCGCAGGAGCGCCGCGAGCGCGTGCAGAAGCTCTACGGCGACTGAACCTTCCCAGGCTTCCGAAACCCGCCGCCACCGCTCGTGCGGCTGATGGGACTGCGCGCATTTGCCAGCCCGCCGTAACGCCGGGCAGCCGCTGCGTGCGAGTACAATTTTCGGTTCGTTCCCGTCCCTGCTGCACCTTCGCCAGGAGAATTCCCCATGTTTACGCTACCGCCGCTTCCCTATGCCGAAAACGCGCTCGAGCCGGTGATTTCGGCGAACACGATGTCCTTTCACTACGGCAAGCATCACAAGACCTACGTCGACAACCTCAACAATCTCGTCAAGGGCACCGACTACGAGAACGCGTCGCTGGAGAAAATCATCAACGAGACCGCGGGCAAGGCCGACAAGGCGGGCATCTTCAACAACGCGGCGCAGGTCTGGAACCACACGTTCTACTGGCACAGCATGAAGGGTAACGGCGGCGGCAAGCCGACGGGCAAGATCGCGGACATGATCGACGCCGCGTTCGGCGGCTACGACAGTTTCCGGAAGGAATTCTCGGCGACGACGGTCTCGCAATTCGGCTCGGGGTGGGGCTGGCTCGTGCTGGACGCCGGCGCGCTCAAGATCGTGAAGACGAGCAACGCCGAGGTGCCGTTCACCAAAGGCCAGAAGCCGCTGCTCACCATCGACGTGTGGGAGCACGCCTACTATCTCGATCAGCAGAACAAGCGCGCCGTTTACGTCGATGCTGTAATCGACAAGTTACTCAACTGGAGCTTCGCCGCGCAGAATCTGGGCTGAACGCCCGAACCACGCGGTCCGAAGACCGGCGCTTGGCGCACGGCGACGTCAACGGCCGGCTCATCCCGCCGTTAACCAGGGCACTGCAGCGCGGTCGCCTTGTAGGGGGCCACGCTTGGGAACATAATCCATTGCTCTAATTCCAGCGGCATATCCTGCCGATTTGATGGCCCTTTTTCCCAAATCGCCGGCAAAAAAACCCGAACCCGCCAAGCCAGGCGAAGGACCCGTGGCGAGCGGAGCGGCACCTCGCGTGCCGGTTTCCGCCCGCGATATCGCCGTCCAGGCGCAAGGTCGCCGCACCGCTCCGGAACGGCCGCACGCCGAGCCGGCGGGCGAAATCTCGGTGACCGGGGCGAGCCTCATCGACTTTTCGCCAGTGCGGACGACGATCGAGGTCGGGCAAACCAATCCCGGCTTGTGCGCGGTGCTGGAGAATGCGGCGTTGCTGTACGCGGGCGGCCAAACCAAGCCGGCGCGCGACATGCTCGAGCAGGGCGTGAAGAACGATCCGGAGACGCGGGCCTCGCCGCTCGCCTGGCTTGCACTGTTCGATTTGCAGCAGCGGGCGAACGACCGCGCCGCCTTCGACCAGTTTGCGCTCCAGTACGTCGTCCAGTTCGAGCGGTCGCCGCCGAGCTGGGATGAAAGCACCGGCACGCGAATGGTCGTGGTGGGCCCGAAGAACACGGCAGCCGGCTACGCGATGCTCACCGGTAAATTGACCGCGGCCACGGCGCCGCAAATCGAGTCGTTGCGGCGGACGATGGCCAAGCATGGCGTGCAGGCCAAGCTCGATCTGGCGGCGGTTGCCGGTTTCGACGATGCCGGCGCGCAGCTGCTCGCCAGCGCCCTCGCGGAAGCACGCAAGCATCGCTACGTGCTGACGTTGCAGCGCTCGGAGAAAATTCGCGCCGCGCTGGAGATCCTGATACGCCGAGGCCGCGACGCCGGCGAAGGCGCGTGGCAGCTGGTGCTCGAGCTCCTGCAATTCGAAGGCAAGCAGGAGCCGTTCGAAGAGCGGGCCATCGAATACGCGATTGCATTCGAGCAGTCGCCGCCGTCGTGGGAGCCGCCCGTCATCCCGGCCGCCGAGACGCCGGCGATGGACGCCGTGGCCGGCGCCGTCGATGACGGTCACGTCGATCGCAGCGTCCAGGCCGGCGTGGAAATGGTCGTGTGGAACGGCGTCCTGTCCGGTTCGTGCACGCCGCAGATGGCGCTCGTTACGGAATACTCGTACAGCCACGCGGTGGTGCCGATCGACCTGTCGGCTGTCGAGCGCATCGATTTCGTGTGCGCGGGCTCGCTGCTCAACGTCATCAATCGGGTGGAGTCGCAACGCAAGGCGGTGCAGATCGTCGGTGCGTCGCCGATCATTCGCGCACTGCTGCTGCTCATCGGCATTTCGCCCCGGCACTTCCTCAAAAAATCGTTCTAGCAGACTCTGAAGCCGGACAGTCGTTTCGTCCTGGCCCGCCCGCCTATGGAACCCTTTCACGGCACGACCATTCTCTCCGTGCGCCGCGACGGTGCAGTGGCACTGGGCGGCGACGGCCAGGTCACGCTCGGCAACGTCGTGATCAAGGCCACGGCGCGCAAAGTGCGCCGGCTGTACCACGATCGCGTGCTCGCCGGATTTGCGGGCGCGACAGCCGATGCCTTTACGTTGTTCGAGCGCTTCGAGGCCAAGCTCGAGAAGCACCAGGGCCATCTGGTGCGCTCCGCCGTGGAGCTCGCGAAGGACTGGCGATCGGACCGCGTGCTGCGGCGCCTGGAGGCAATGCTCGCGGTCGCCGATCTCTCCGCGTCGCTGGTGCTCACCGGCACGGGCGACGTGCTGGAGCCGGAGCTCGGCATCGTCGCGATCGGCTCCGGCGGTGCCTACGCGCAAGCCGCCGCACGCGCGCTGCTCGAGCATTCGGCCATGTCCGCGGCGGACATCGTCAAGCAGTCGCTGACCATCGCCGGCGACCTTTGCATCTACACCAACCAGCACCACACGATCGAAGTGCTGACGCCGCCGGATTCGCCTGCGCGGTGAGTTGCGAACGCTTCGACGTCGTGATCGCCGGTGCCGGTCTCGTGGGGCTGGCGCTGGCGCCGGCGCTGTCGCGTGCCGGACTTTCGGTCGCGCTGGTCGATCGCGCGCCGATCGCCGCCCCGGAACACGATCCGTTTACGTTCGATCATCGCGTCTACGCAATCAGCCCCGGCAGCGCGGCCTTCCTGCGCGCGCTGGGCGCGTGGCAGCTGCTCCCCTGCGATCGCGTGACGCCGATCGAGGCCATGCGGGTCGTTGGCGACGCGGGTGCGACGCTCTCCTTTTCCGCCTACGACCTCCACGAGCGCGCGCTGGCCTGGATCGTCGAAGAGCGCCTGCTGCGGTCGGTGCTGCTGCGGCGGGTGTTCGATGCCGGCGTGACCGTCATCGGCGGGATGCCGTTCGTCGGCCTGGTGTGGTCGGCGGACGAAGGCACATTGACGCTCGGCGCGGCCGATGCAACCCCGCGTTCGCTGGCAGCACGGCTGGTGATCGGCGCCGACGGGGTACGCTCATGGGTGCGCGAGGCCGCCGGTATCGTGGCCGAACCCAAGTCCTACGGGCAGACCGCCATCGTGGCCAATTTCGCCAGCGAGCGAGCCCATCACGGCATCGCGCGCCAATGGTTCCGGTCCGACGGTGGCGTGCTCGCCTGGCTGCCATTGCCCGGCCGCCGGATCTCGATCGTGTGGTCCGCCCCGGACGCCATGGCGGAAGAACTGCGTATGCTCAGCCCAGAAGCCCTCGCAACGCAGGTGGCCGCCGCAGGCGAACACGCGCTGGGCGAGCTGGTCCCGATCACTGCGGCTGCGGGCTTTCCGCTGTCGCTGCTGAAGCTGCCGACGACCATCGCGCATCGGCTGGCGCTCGTCGGCGACGCGGCGCACGGCGTCCATCCACTCGCGGGCCAAGGCGTCAACCTGGGCTTTGGCGATGCGCAGGCGCTGGCGTGGGTCGAGGCCGAACGCGGTCCCGTGTCGGATCCAGGCGCCCCGCTGCTGCTGGAACGCTTTGCCCGCCGCCGGGTCGAACCAGTCCTTGCCATGCAGACGGTAACGGACGGGCTGGCCCGGCTCTTCGGGCGTCCCGCCCCGTGGCTTTCAACGCTGCGCAATGCCGGGCTGGCCGCCGTCGATCGGCTGCCGCTCATCAAACGCGCCTTGGCGCAACCGGCGCTGCGCTAGACTGTCCAACCCCGGCCCGATTTTCCCTGGAGAAGCCATGTTATTGCGACCGTTTTCCCATGCCCGCGCTCATTGGAGCACCACCGCCGTGGCGGTTCTTGCGACCGCCGTAGTATTTGCGGCGACCCCGGCGCTCGCGCAGGGGACGGACAAGGCGGCGCCGCTCACGCCGGAGGCCGCGGCGGTCAAGAAGACCCTCGAGCAGAAATTCCCGGGCGCGGAAGTGCGGGGCGTGACCAAGAGCCCCTATTTCGGGCTGTACGAGGTCCAGTTCGACGACCGGATCGTCTACACCGACGCGAAGGCGAAATATGTTCTCGTCGGCTCGGTCTACGATTCCGAGTCGAAGCTCAACCTGACCGAGGAGCGGCAGCGCAAGCTGAACCGCGTCGACCTCGCGACGCTGCCTCTCGATCTCGCGATGAAGAAGGTCAAGGGCACCGGCGAACGCACGCTCATCGTCTTTTCCGACGCCGATTGCCCGTTCTGCCACAAGCTCGAAAGCGAGATGAAGGCCGTCGACAACGTCACGATCTACACGTTTCTCTTTCCGATCGACCAGCTGCATCCGGATGCCGCGCGGAAGTCGAAAATCATCTGGTGCTCGGACGATCGCGTGAAGGCGTGGGACACGTTCTTCGAATCCGGCAAGCTGCCCGACAACAAGGGCGACTGCGACAACCCGATCGCCAAGACGGCCGAGCTCGGCGCGCGCTTCAAGATCAATGCGACGCCGACGCTGATGTTCGTCGATGGCTCGATCGTTCCCGGCGCGATACCGGCGCAACGGATCGAGACCGAAATGAAGAACGCCGACGCCGAGGTCAAGAAGCTTGCGGAGGCCAAGAAGTAGCCGCGTATCGCCACTCACCAGGCAAAGGGGAACGATGGCCATTATCGACTTCCTGAAAAAACAGTTCATCGATATCATCGAGTGGACGGACGACTCGCGCGATACGCTGTCGTACCGGTTCCCCGATGAGGACAAGGAAATCAAGCGCGGCGCGCAGCTCATCGTGCGGGAATCGCAGACCGCGCAGTTCGTCTATCTCGGCCAGTTCGGCGACACCTTCGGTCCGGGCAAGTACTCGCTCACCACCGACAACATCCCGATCCTGTCGGACTTGAAGGGCTGGAAATACGGATTCGAAAGCCCGTTCAAGGCCGATGTCTACTACGTCGTCACGCGTCTGTTCACCGGCAACAAGTGGGGCACCGCCAACCCGGTGATGATGCGCGACGCCGATTTCGGGATCGTGCGCCTGCGGGCGTACGGCACCTACGATTTCCGCGTCGTCGACGTCAAGAAGTTCCTGAAGGAAGTGGCGGGCACCGACGATCATTTCCGTCTCGACGAATTCAACGACACCATGCGCTCGCGCCTGGTGAGCGTGTTCACCGACGCGCTCGCGAGCTCGAAGATTCCGGCGCTCGACGTCGCGTCGCGCTATGCGGAATTGGGCCAGGCGCTGCTGCCGCTGATCAATCCTGCGATTGGCGAGAAGTACGGGCTCGAGATGACGACGTTCATCGTCGAGAACGTTTCGGTGCCGCCCGAAGTCGAGCAGGCGATCGACAAGCGCTCCAGCATGGCGGCGGTCGGCAATCTCAACGACTACGTCAAGTTCCAGATGGGCCAGGGCCTCGCCCAAGGCGGTGGCGGCATCGGCGGCGCCGGTGCCGAGCTCGCGATGGGCATGGCGATGGCCCAGCAGATGATGAACCAGACCGGCGGCATCCTGGGGCAGACGACGCCCGGCATCCAGGCGCAGTCCGCACCGGCCGCTGCCGGCGCGGCGCCTGATCTCATGTCGCCCGCGCAGGTTGCGCAAATGCTCGGCGTCGCCGAATCCGATGTGCTGGCGAGCCTTGATGCCGGCGACCTGAAAGGGCGGCGCATTGGTACCCAGTGGCGCGTCACCCGCGCCGCCGTCGATACATTTCTCAAGGGTTGAACATGCAAGGACCCACCAACGGCCGGCGCGCAATGCTGGCCGCCCTCTCCGTATGGGCACTCGCCTGCGCGTTGCCGGTCGCGGCCCAGGATCCCCAGGTCAGCGAAGCGCGTCGCGTCGCGCTCGAGTGGCTGACCGTCGTGGATGCCGACAACGCCACCGCGAGCTATGCCGCGGCGGCAGACAAGTTCCGCAAGGCGATGACGCAGGAGCAGTGGGCGACCGCGCTTGCGCAGGCGCGCGCCGAGTTCGGCGCGCCACAGCGCCGGACGTTCGCCGGAGCGCAGAAGGGCGACGAATTTCCGAACAAGCCGCCAGGCGACTTCGTGGTCCTCTTCTTTCGCAGCGGATTTGCGAAGCGGGAATCGGTGATGGAGACGGTGACGATGGAGAAAGAGCCCGACGGCATGTGGCGGATCATCGGATACTCGTTGCGTTAGCAGGCCCTCGCCAGTTGGCATGGACGAAACCGCCGCGATCTCCAAGTTCGCATGCCCGGCATGCGGCGGCGAGGCGGTCTGGAATCCCGCGAAGCAGAAGCTGATCTGTCCGTTTTGCGGAACCGAAAGTCCGGCCAGGCTCGATGCGGCGACCGGCGGCATCGTCGAGCATGATCTCGTCGCTGCGTTGCGCGGCATCACCGACGACGCGCGGGGCTGGAAGGCGGACAAGCGGCAAGTCAAGTGCCAGAGTTGCAACGCCATCTCGGTGTTCGATCCCAAGCGGCAGGCGCAAAACTGCGAGTTCTGCGGATCGGCGCAGCTCGTCCCGTACGAAGAGACCAAGCCGGCGTTCCGGCCTGAAAGCGTGCTGCCGTTCACGGTGAGCGAGGGCACCGCGCGCGACCGGATCCGCCAGTGGTACGGCAAGCTGTGGCTCGCGCCGAATGCGCTCAAGCGGCGCGCGCTGACCGACACGGTGAAGGGCATCTACCTGCCGTACTGGACCTTCGATGCCCAGGCCGACGCGCAGTGGACCGCCGAGGCCGGCTACTATTACTACACGACCGAGACGTACACCGATGGCGGACAGACGCGCACGCGGCAGGTGCGCAACGTCCGGTGGGAGCCGGCATCCGGCCGGTTGTCGCATTTCTTCGACGACGATCTCGTGTGCGCGTCCGTCGGCGTGCACCCGGAATTGCTGCGAGGCATCGAGCCGTTCCCGACGGAGTCGCTGAAGGCCTACGACGCCGGTTACGTCGCCGGCTGGGTGGTCGAGCGCTACCAGATCGACCTGGTCGGCGCGGCGCAGCGGGCGCGTGCCGCGATGGACGAGAAGGTCGCGGCCATGTGCGCGGAGCAGATCCCCGGCGACACGTATCGCAACCTCGTCGTCCATACGTCGTATTCGCGGCAAACGTTCAAGCACATCCTCGCACCCGTGTGGCTCATGACGTACACGTATGGCGCGCGCTCGTTCCAGTGCGTGCAGAACGGCGTGACGGGATTGATCGAGGGCGAGTATCCGAAGAGCTTCTGGAAGATCGCCGCGATCGTCGTCGCGCTCCTGATCGTCGTGGTCATCGTGCTGTCGGTCACCGGCGGCCGCTAGTCGTCGGGCTTCGCTCCCTTCCTTGTCAGGCACGCTGGCTGCACCGGTCCACCCCGCGTTCGCGCCGTACCGGCGATGGCTCGTTGCGGGCGCGTTACCGGAGCTCGCGCAACTCAACGCGTGGGCTCTCGACGCGCGCCTCGCGTTGCCGGATGGCAAGCCGCTCAGGTTCCTGCACGGAGCACCAGCCAGCGCGCTCGCCTACGAGTCCGCGATCGCGCATCACGGCATCGTGCACGTCCGGCGCGGACAGTGGCATGACGCATTGAACGCGCTGGTATGGCTCGCGTTTCCGAAGACGAAAGCGGCACTCAACGCCCGCCACGTGCAGGACCGGACCAGCGCCACGGCCAACCAGCGCAGCCGCGGCCGTGATGCGGCCACGCTGCTGGACGAATCGGGACTCATCCTCGTGTGCGGGGACCCGGACCTCGACCGCCTGTTGCGCGAGCGCGCCTGGCGCGCGCTGTTCGACGACCGTCGTTCGGCGGTGATGCGCATGATGCAACCCTATGCCATCGGGCACGGGATGCTCGTCAAGCTGCTTGCGCCATTCCGTGCCATCACCGCCCGGACGCTGGTGCTGGCCATCGACCCGCGAACGTTGCCGCCGGGCGCAGCGGGTCGGGCGCGCGTCGACGCCGCCGCGGCGCGCGCCATTGGCGACCGCGCACTGCGCCCCGAGATGCTGCCGCCGTTGCCCGTGGCGGCGTTGCCCGGCTGGGACAGCGAGGCATTGGGTGCGCGCTTGTTCGACGATCCCTCGGTATTTCGTCGTTGATCTTGTCGGGCCGGGCGAAAGACCGACGCGGCGCCCGGCAGGCCTTGCGCTTTCCCCGGCAGTCGGGTGCGCACGGTTCCGCGCCGATACCGCGCGTGCTACGCTTCCCGGATCGTGAACGGATACCGCGTCGTCGCCGTGGTGATCGCCCTGCTGGGTGTCGCGTTCGCGGCCTACGTCGAGTACGGAACGCCGCGCGCCGCCGATGTCGAGCGCTCGTTCGGCTGGTTCGCCTACGAGGCCGGACCGTTCGTGGTGGCTGGCGTCATCGCCGTGCTGTCGCCCTACGGACGCGCGCTCTGCGTCGTCGGCCTGGCGATGCTGGCGCTCGAAGCCTATGCCTATTACGTGGTGTTCGTGCAGAGCCCTGTCGGCGACGCCGCGCTCATCTATCTGCGCAAGCCCTTCATCGCTCTCGCGATCGTCGCCACCGGCATGCTCGCCGGATTCCTGATCGCGCGCGCCCGCGAGCCAAGTCGCTAGGCGCCTGCCGTCAGCGAGGGATCGCCGCGGCCATCGCGGTCAGCACTTGCGGAAGCTCGGCGGGTGTGGTCACGATCGCGTCGGCCCCCGCCAGCTCCTCGCGCGAACCGTAGCCCCACAACACGCCGGCGGAACGCGTGCCGTTCATGCGCGCGGCACGAATGTCATGCGCGCGATCGCCGATCATGATCGAATGCGCCGGGTCGAGATTCTCGGTTGCCATGAGGTGCGCGAGCAGCTTGACCTTGTCGTCGAGGCGTCCGGCCAGGTCGACGCCATACACACCGGCGAGATGCTCCGAGAACCCGAAGAGCGTCACGATCCGCCGCGCGTAGACCTCGGGCTTCGACGTGCATACGAACATGCGGTGCGTGCCGGCGGCCAGCGCCGTGAACGCGTCCGCGATGCCGTCGTACACGACGTTTTCGCGCCAGCCGACGTCGGCGAACCGCTCGCGGTAAAGACCGATTGCCTGTTCGACGACGGCTGCATCGTCGGTGTCGAGCAGCCAGCGGAACGAATCGCGCAGCGGCGGTCCCACGCACCGCCTGAGCGTCGCGGCATCCGGGATGCTCGTGCCCAGCTGTTCGAGCGCGTAGGCGATGGATCGCGAGATGCCCGCGTAGTTGTCGGTGAGCGTCCCGTCGAGGTCGAACAGCAACGTGTGCGGAGCGGCCGCCATCAACGCGGCGGGCCCGGCAGCAGCCGGATCCGGTAAGCGATGATCGCCCCCTGCGCTCCCGCTTCCCACCGCAGGCAATAGCGGCGTTGATACGGCGGGTTGAACACGCCCGAGTATTCCGTGACGTCGTCGCGCGACACCGGCGCGATGAACGTGAGGCCATCCATGTAGTAGATTTGAAAGATCACCGGCCTTTGGGCTTCGAACCGGTAATCGAGCCGGTCGCCCGGAGCGAGCTGCGCGCATTCCTCAAAGATCTCGAACGGGGCGATGGGCAACCCGCTTGCCGTCTTCGGTGCCTCGCGGGTGATCGTGTCGACCGCGCATGCGCCGGCGCCAAGCGCAAGCACGGCGATCGGCCATCGCGCCCGTTGCCGCATCAGGGGCGCTGTCGGGGATTGCGCAGATGCCGGCGCCGCACCTTGCGCCAATCCTCGGCCAGCATCGCCAGGCGGACATGATCGCGCCAGCGTCCCGCGATTTTCACGTAACGCCGCGAAAAGCCCTCGCGCGTGAACCCGACGCGCTGCGCGAGACGCAGCGAGCGCACGTTGGAGGGCTGGATGTTGACCTCGACGCGGTGCAGCTTGAGCCGCGCAAACGCGATGTCGAGCGCCAGCGCCATGCCCTCCGTCATGTAACCGTTGCCGGCATGCGGCGCGAAGGCGAAATAGCCGAGATAGGTGCTCTGGAATGCGCCATGCACGATCTCGGAGAAATTGAACACGCCGACCAGCGCGTCATCCTCGCGGCGAAAGACGAGATAGCCGGCATGCGTCGTAATCGCCGCGCGCGAGGCAAACCGCTTGACGAACGCGGCGAAGCGCGCAGGCGTTTCGGGTGGCCGGGTCCACGGGCCATGCAAGGCGCGGCTGTCCTTGGCGGCGGCAAGAAACGCGGCCGCGTCGCGTGACCGCGGCGGCCGCAGATAGACCCGCGCCCCGGTAATTGTCGCGGGGATCGGGCGGGTAGGCATAATGGCAATTTTACTTGACGCGCAAGGTTGGCCGGTCATGGCGGTATGGGTAGAGGGGCGGGTGGCCGGCAATCGGCATTGGACGCAAGACCTGTTTTCGCTGCAGGTCGATGCGCCCGACGTCAAGTTCGTCGCTGGACAGTTCGGGCGGCTGGCGTTGCCCGCGCCGCCGGGGCACAACGAGCCGATGATCGGGCGGCCGTATTCGTTCGTGAATCCGCCGCACGAGCAGCCGCACGAGTTCTACTTCATCATCGTTCCCGGCGGGCCGCTGAGTCCCCGGCTCGCCGCGCTCGCGATCGGCGACCCCGTATGGCTGGCGCCGCGTGCGAACGGCTTTTTCAGCATCGGTGAAGTAGCGTCGGCCGACGTGTTGTGGTGCCTGGCCACGGGAACCGGCGTCGGACCGTTCCTGTCGATGCTGCGCACGCCCGACCCGTGGCAGCGGTTTGCGCGCGTCGTGCTCGTCCACGCGGTTCGCCATGCCGTGGAGTTGACATATCGCGACGTCGTCGCCGCCATCGGCCGCGCGCACCCGGGCGCGTTTACCTACGTGCCGATCGTGAGCCGGGAGCACCATGCGGAAGCGCTCGCGGGACGCATTCCGGCCGCGATCGAGGATGGCCGTCTCGAGGCGCGGGCGGGGGTGCCGCTGTCGCCCGAGAATTCGCATGCGATGCTGTGCGGCAATCCGGCGATGGTCGAGGATACGCAGAAGCTGCTGCTGACGCGGGGGATGCGCAGGCACCGGCGGAAGGAGCCGGGGCATGTGACGGTCGAGACCTATTGGTGATGTTCCGTCATCGCGGTGTTTGGTCGTGGTTGTTTGCCTGCGTCTCGTCGCGATGACGCAACATCTATCCACGTTAACCGGTGTGTGACGCCGGTTAACGTGGAATTTTTTGCTGATTCGTTGCGTTCTCGGTCCAACGCTGCTCCTGTTCCACGACCTTTTTCTTTGCATCGCTCATGACCGCCGATCTCGAAACGACTACGCCTGACGCGAGCGGCTCGGTCCCGCACTCGCCGCCCGGCCTGGCCGATTCGCCCCATGCCTGGTTCCGGTTGAGCGTCGCGCTCCTGCTCTCGACGATCGGCGGCGTGGGCATGTGGTCGGTCGTCGTCGCGCTGCCGTCGGTGCAGGCTGAATTCGGTGTTGCGCGGGCCGATGCCTCGCTGCCGTACACGCTGACGATGATCGGCTTCGGCGCCAGCAGCATCCTGCTGGGCCAGCTGGCCGATCGCTTCTCGATCATCGTCCCCGTGATCATCGGGACGCTCGCGCTCGGCTTGGGCTACGCCGGCGCGGCAAGCGCCGCCAGCCTCTGGCAATACATGCTGGCGCACTTGCTGATCGGCATCGGCAGCGCCGCCACGTTCGCGCCGCTGCTCGCGCACATGTCGCTGTGGTTCGCGCGGCGGCGCGGCGCCGCGGTCGGCATCTTCGCCAGCGGCAACTATCTGGCCGGGACCGTGTGGCCGCCCATCGTCCAGCATTTCATCGCTGCCGACGGCTGGCGCGACACGCACTTCGGCATTGCGATCTTCGTCGTTGCGACGATGCTGCCGCTCGCCTTGCTGCTGCGCCGGCCGCCTCCATTGGAAGCCGCGGCGACTCCCGGCGCAGTTGCGCGTCAGTCGGAGGCGCTCGGCTTTGCCCCAGGCACGCTGCAGATGCTGCTGGTGATCGCTGCCTTGTCCTGCTGCGTGGCGATGTCGATGCCGCAGGTCCACCTGGTCGCGTATTGCGGCGATCTTGGCTATGGCGCCGCGCGCGGCGCGCAGATGCTGTCGTTGATGCTGGCCTGCGGCGTCGCGAGCCGGCTCACGTTCGGGTTCATTTGCGATCGTATTGGCGGACTGCGGACGCTGTTGCTGGGCTCGGCGCTGCAGGTGGCATCGCTGCTGCTCTTCCTTCCGTTCGACGGCCTGGTATCGCTGTACCTGATTGCCGCGCTGTTCGGCTTGTTCCAGGGCGGCATCATCCCGTCCTACGCGATCATCGTGCGCGAGTATTTCCCGGAGAGCGAGGCAGGCGTTCGCGTCGGCATCGTCATCACCGCCTCCCTGTTGGGCATGGCGTTGGGTGGATGGATGTCCGGCGCGATCTTCGATCTCACGGGATCGTACAAGGCGGCGTTCGTCAACGGTATCCTCTGGAACCTCGTCAACGTTTCGATTGCCGCCTGGCTGTTGCGTCGCGCGCTGTTGCGTCCCGCACTGGCCTGATGCACTGCCGTACCGGAGGTCCGAGATGGCCGCTTCGCGTAAACATGTCACGGGCAAGTCGTCGACCGGCAACAGGAAGGCGCCGCGCAAGCCAACGGCGCGGCCGCAAGCGAGCGAGTCGTCATTGCTCGGCGTCGCGCGCCAGGTGCGTGCCTGGTCCGATTCGGTGCTGGGGATCGCCGGCGCGGCCGCCGACGTATCGATCGGCGCGGCCCGCGCCATGCTGGTCAAGCCGGAGCAGCGCGCGGCGCTCGAGAAAGCGGGAGCCGTGCTGCGCGGAATGCGCGAAGCCGCGGGTCTCACCGTGAAAGAGGTCGGGGCCGCGATCGATCTTACCGACCCCACGCTGCTGGAATTGGTGGAGAACGGCAAGGTGGCATTGCCGTTCGAGATCATCCTGCGGCTGGCATCGATCCTGGGACGCAACGATCCGATCGCGTTCGTCATGCGCTTCACGCGCTCGTACAATCCGGACGTCTGGCATACGCTGGAGAATCTCGGCATCGGCCGCTTCGCCGTGCAGGCGGGCCGCGAGCGCGAGTTCGCCAACCTCTATCGGGGCAGCGACGCCGCGCGCCGCTTGTCGGACGACGACTTCGCGGCGGTGCTCGCGTTCACGAAGGCAGCCTTCGAATTGGCGCTGGCGTTCCGCAGCGGCGGCGCCGCAACGAGCGGCGCGAAATCGCGCAAGACGGCCGGTTCCGCCCGCTAAGAAGGCGCGGCGTCAGTCGGCCAGCGTACGCGTCACTACTTCCGTTACGTCTGGCGACAGACCCGGGGCGCCCGCGGTACGCTGCAGCGCCGCCTGCATGAGCCCGCGCCGTGGCTCGGGGAAGCGCTTCCAGAGTGTGAACGCACCCGCGACGGTCGCCGCTAGCTGCGGGTTCGTCGCATCGAGCATGAGCACCTGGTCCGCCGCAAACGCGTAGCCGCGCCCGTCCGCCGCGTGGAACCGCGCGAAATTGCGCAGCGCGAACGCGCCGACCAGCGAGCGGACGCGATTCGGGTTCCGCGCATTGAACCGGGGATGCGCGAGCAGCGCCTGCACGCGGGCGAGCGTATCGGCGCGCGACGACAGCGCTTCGAGCGTGAACCATTTGTCGAGGACGAGCGGCTCGTCGCGCCATTTCGCTTCGAACCGCGCAAACAAGTCGTCGCGCTCCGCGGACACGCCATCCTTCAGCGCCGACAGCGCGGCGACGGTATCGGTCATGTTGTCGGCGGCATTGAAGTGGGCGACGGCGAGCACGCGCGCCGCGGCATCGTCGGCGGCCACCAGATAACGCAGGCACATGTTGGCGAGCTTGCGCGAACCGGTCTGGGCCGGCGTCGGCGCATATGACGCGCGTACCCGGCGCTCGTGATAGGCGCGCTCGAATTCGCCGCGCAACGCGCGGCCGAGCTCATGGATCAGGAATGCGCGCGCCGCGACGACGCCGTCGGCGTCGATGATCGGCACCAGCGCGGCCACGTAGACGGGATCCGGCGGTGCGAGCGCCAGCGCGAGCAGCGCCGGGTCGCTCGCGCGGTCCGTAAGCAGCTTGCCGACGACGCCGGTCAGCGACGCCGGCAGCGCGAGCGGCCTGCCTTCGCGCTGATCGCGCGCAAGCGCGAGCACGGCGTTCGAGAAGCTGCGCTGCGCGGCATCCCAGCGATTGACCGCATCGTTGTCGTGCGCGGCGAGAAAGGCGAGCTCCTCGTCGGTATAGTCGAACTCCACCTTCACGGGCGCGGAGAATCCGCGCAACAGCGACGGCACCGGCCGCGCCTTGATCCCGGCGAACCGGAACGACTGCCGCGCCTCGCGCACGTCGAGCACGCGCGTGGTCCCGACCGGCGCCGCTTCGCCATCGAGCCGCAGCGGGATATCGCGGCCCGTTTGATCGACGAGCCCCACGGCAAATGGAATGTGAAACGGCTCCTTCTCGGGTTGGCCCGGCGTCGGCGGCGTGTGCTGGGCGATGTCGAGCGTGTAGGTCAGCGCGTCGTCGTCGTAGGTCCCGCGTACCGCCACCACCGGCGTGCCCGCCTGGCTGTACCAGCGCTTGAATTGGCCAAGCTCGACGCGCGATGCATCGCCCATTGCCTGGGCGAAGTCATCACAGGTCACCGCCATGCCGTCATGGCGCGCGAAGTAGAGATCCATGCCGCGGCGAAACCGCTCGGGACCGAGCAGCGTGTGCTGCATCCGGATGACCTCGGCGCCCTTTTCGTACACGGTCGACGTGTAGAAATTATTGATCTCGAGATATTCGTCCGGTCGCACGTTGTGCGCCATCGGCCCGGCGTCTTCGGGGAATTGCTCGCGGCGCAGATATTCGACCGCTGCGATGCGCTCGACCGCGCGGGAATTGAGATCGCTCGAGAATTCCTGGTCGCGGAACACGGTAAGGCCTTCCTTCAGCGACAGCTGGAACCAGTCGCGACAGGTGACGCGGTTGCCGGTCCAGTTGTGGAAATACTCGTGGCCGACCACGCCTTCGATTGCCGCGTAGTCGTCGTCGGTGGCGGTCGCCGGGTCCGCCAGCACGAGCCGGCTGTTGAAGATATTGAGGCCCTTGTTCTCCATCGCGCCCATGTTGAAGTCATCGGCGCAGAAGATCATGAACGCATCGAGGTCGTATTCGCGGCCGAAGCGCTCCTCGTCCCACGCAAACGCGCGCTTGATCGCCGCCATCGCATGATGGCAGCGCGGGATGTTCACCGGCGTCGAATAGATCCTGAGCGCGACGCGCCGGCCGGACATGGTCGTGAACGTGTCCTCGAGCGCCTGGAGATTGCCGGCGACCAACGCGAACAGATACGACGGCTTCGGAAACGGGTCGTGCCACTTCGCGTAATGGCGGCCATCGTCGAGCGCGCCCTGGGCGACCAGATTGCCGTTGGAAAGCAGCACGGGAAACGCGGTGCGATCGGCACGCAGCGTCACCGTATAGCGGGCTAGGACGTCGGGACGGTCCGGGAAATAGGTGATGCGCCGGAACCCTTCGGGCTCGCACTGCGTGCAAAACACGCCCGATGACACGTACAGCCCTTCGAGAGAAACGTTGCGCGCGGGAGCGATGCGCGAGCGCACGCAGAGCGTGCCGGCGTCCGGCGGATCGAGCACGGCGAGCGTGCCGTCGCGAAAGCGCAGGCGCCCCGCGGGCAGCGCCGTGCCGTCGAGCTCGACGAGGACGTCATCCTGCTGCTCGCCGTCGAGCACCAGCGGCGCGCCGCGATCGGGCGCCAGCGCTTGCGGATTGCGGCGGAAAGCGAGCCGCGCCGTGACGCGTGTCGCGTCCGGCACGAGGTCGAACTCGAGGTCCAGCGCATCGACGAGAAACGCGGGAGGTCGATAGTCGGCGCGGCGCCTGACCGCGGTGGTGCTGTCTCGGGGCAACATGGACGAACGACCTATTTCACCTCGATCAGCTCGACGTCGAAAATCAGCGTCGCGTTCGGCGGGATTACGCCACCCGCACCGCGTTCGCCGTAGCCCAGCGAAGGCGGAATGATCAATGTGCGCTGACCTCCGACTTTCATGCCAACGACGCCATCGTCCCAGCCCTTGATCACCTTGCCGGCGCCCAGGAAGAATCCGAACGGCACCTGCCGGTCGCGCGAGCTGTCGAACTTCGTGCCTTTCTTGTCGGGTTTCGACTCGTCGTAAAGCCAGCCCGTGTAATGAACGATAACCGGTTTTCCACTGACGGCTTCGGCACCATTTCCTTGTTTCGTATCGATTTTCTGGAGGTCTTTTGGCATGGCATCCAACTTGCTTTGTCCTTGGTTGGTAGACGGCGTACCCGGCGATTGTGCGACCGCGGGCGCAGATGTGGTCAACAATAAGGCCATGAGCATAAATGCGGGCAAAACAACCCGGATGCAAGCAAGGCCGGTGCCATGCAAAACGTTGGTAGAGTTGTGGAGGGTCGACATGTACGGTTCTTTCGCGCAAAAGGATAGGCGACAACGCGCAGGACTGATCCGATCCAGCGATGTTGTCGTAACCAATTGTAGCTGAGCGCCATGTCATTTTGCGCCAGCGCGGGATTTAGTCTATAAATGACGATTCGTCCGCCGGTCGTAGCGCAGTGGATGAACGTACGTCTCGCGAAAGCGGGACTCCGTTTGCGCAATCGATGCGCACCGGCCCAACGCGAGGCCCCATGTTTGGTTTTCTGACGTCCGGAACCAAGGAAGTCACGGATCCGCTGGTTTCAGCGAAATCCGTTGCTGCCTGGTTGCGCCAGTTGCCGGCGCAGGATGTCATCGGCCGCCAGCAACACGTCATGCGCGCATTCGACGCGATGCGGCAATCGCGCCGCCCGATCGATCTCGCCCGCGTGCAGGCGATCGAATTCCTCGATGCGGCGCTGGCCGCCGACCGCCGCCAGCTCATTCGGCAGTACGTCGAGAACTACGACAGCTCACCCAAGCTCGCCGAGCGGATCTGGCAGGCGGTCTATGACCTGTCGCAGGGATTCCTGTACGCATACCAGTCGACGCTGGAAGAGGCGTTGCGCCAGGGCACCAACGCGCGCTGGAAGCCGCTGATACCGCTGCTCTTCGCGCGGCTGATTCACTACTACGGCACCGACGCAAAGCTGCGCGTCTTTCGCTTCGAACGCTGGATTCCCGCCAAGTGGATGGATTTGCATCGCACCTATTTGCGCGCGTCGGAGCTCGGCATCGAGCGCGTGGCCACCGCGCTCGGGGGCGGCGGTCCCAATGCCACGCAGTGGACGATCGAGCAGGAATACCTGTACGTGCTCCTTCTCCATCAGCTCAACACCGGCAACATGTCGCCGCCGCAACTCGACTGGGCGATGGCGCAGCTTCGCGCCTGGAGCCGGCGCCTGCAAATGGACGCCGTTCCGCGGTCGCCCGAAGGATTCTTCGTCGACGTCGCGGGCAAGAGCGGGCTGGGACGACGCACCGGCAACGACTCCGGATCGATGCTGCGTTATCTCGACACGACGCCGCTCGCGGAATCGCTCGAGCGCGCAATCGCCGCGCTCCGCCAAGCCGAGTCGACCGACCAGGGCCCGGCGGGCCCGATCAACCAGCTTCGGATCGCAATCCTCGAAAAGGTCAGTCCGTCGATTTCGCCCAATCTCAATGCTGAATTGCGGCGCGACCCGCGCATCGCATGCACGGTCGCCGCCAAAGTACGCATCGGGTTGTCGCGCGTGTGTCACGAGTTGATGCAACAGGACGCGACGGAAGTGGCCAGCGACTCGGGCTCCGGCTCCGAGCAGATCGAGGTCTATGCGGTCGCCGACGGTTCGCGCGCGCCACGTCGCGTGCCGGACGAGCACGATTCGCTCGCGGCCAGCCTGTCCTCGTTCTCCGATCCCATGTGGCAGGTCAAGGATCGCAGCATTGCGGGCCTGCGCATCGCGGCCTCGGGCGGCATCGGCCAGGCGCTGACACTGGGCGCGCTGGTTGCCGTGCGGCAGTCGGATCTCTCCGATTGGGTATTGGGCGTCGTCCGCCGGCTGAACAAGGTCTCCAACGACGAAGTGGAGGCCGGCATGTCGATCATCGCCGACCGGCTGGTGCCGGTGACGCTGCACGCGGTGCGCCAGGCGAAGGACGACATGGGGTTCATCGTCGACGGCATCGACGTGTCGACGATGGGCGCGCGCTTCCACGGCCTGTATCTGCCGCCACCGTCGCGGCCCGACAAGCCGCTCGCCGTCAAGACGCTGATCATTCCGACGCAGGAGTATTCGGAAGGCCGCAGCGTGATGCTCACGACGGGTCGCTCCGTCTATACGGTGGCGCTGCGCCACCTGGTCGAACAGCGCGCCGATTGGAGTTGGGCGGCTATTCAGATCGTCGAGAAAAAATCCCGCGTGTGACGATCGACGTGCGCAAATTTCGTGAAGAGATCATTCACGAAATTTGCGCCCGAATAAAGTCAGCACGAAAAGCTTCGGGCGGCCGCGCGCTTTTCGTGTAGTAACTACAACGAAGCGCGTCGATCATAAGCCGCTGCGCGGCCGTTCAGTAACGCGCAGGCGCGCTGACAGCCTTCGATGAGCGCATGCGCTCACTTGGGCATTCAAGGCGCATACGCGCGCTACCGAGCTTCGGCGAAGCCGACCGCGATCGGCGCGCTTCGTGCCTTTTCTACGTGGAAAGCGCGCGGCCGCCCGAAGCTTTCCACGCAAATATCATCGGGCGCAAATCGCGCGGGCGGCGGCGAAGCCGCTCCCGGTCACGCGATTTGCGTACGCCTAGTCCAACGGCCGGAATTTTAGAGTCAGAGTGCGCTGGAAGAGGTCGGGGCGATCGGGGCGCGGCAGCGGCGACGACTTCAGAATCGCGCGCTGCACGGCGTCGTCGTAGGCGCGGTTGCCGCTCGATTTACGTAATTTGGCATCGATGATCTCGCCGGTCGGCAATTGCACGACTTCGAAGATCGCCTCGGGATTGCCGGCGAGCTCGGACGGCACGATCACGTTGCCCTTTACCTTGGCCTGGATGCGACTGATCCAGTCGGCTAACGATTTCGACTGCGCTGTCGCCTCGGCGGCCTCGCGGGCGCGCACCTGCGCTTCGGCCTGTGCCCGGATTTGCGCCTCGCGCTCGGCTTGCGCCCGCAACGCCGCCATTTCGCGCAGCTGCCGCTCGCGGGCCTCTACGAGCCGCTTCTCTTCGAGCTTGCGCTTGTCTTCGGCTTCCTTCGCTTCGCGCGCCTTCGCCTCCACTTCGGCTTTTTTCCGGCGCTCGTCTTCCTGCTTCGCCTTCAGCGCGATATCGGCGGCGCGCTGATCGGGCTTCTCGACGACCGGTTCCGGTTTCGGTGGCGGCACGGGTTGCGGCTGTGGCTGTGGTGGCGGTGGCGGTGGCGGTGGCGGAGTGGGCTCGACCACGGGCGCCTTGACCGGCGGCGCATAGAGTTCCGCGGTCACGGGCTCGGGCTTGCGGTTCTGCCATTGCACCGAAAATATCAGCACCGCGAGAAACACCAGCTGCACCGCTATGGCGAGCACCAGCGCCCACCATTTGCCGGTCATCCGGCGCGGCTGGCGTGGCCGTTCGGACTTTGGCATCGTGGATTGCCGGGCAAGTCCGTCCGGCATCAGGTGGCCGGCGGACGCGCGAGCAGGCCGACCTTCTTCACGCCGTTGCGTTGCAGAAGATCGAGCACCGAGAGCACGTCTTCATAGCGTGCGCCCTTGTCCGCGGCGACGACGACGGGCTGCTCCTGCTTCGTCTGCTTGGCCAGGACCCGCGCAATCAGTTCCTCGCGCGTGACGCGCGCCGCAGGCGTGTTCGCCGCCTGGTCGCGCAGCCACAGCGACATGTCGTTGCGCAACGTCACTTCGAGCGGCAGCACCGGCGTGGTCAGCTTGCTGCCTACCGAAGGCAGCTCGATTTCGCCTGGACTGATGAGCGGCGCCGTGACCATGAAGATCACGAGCAGCACCAGCATCACGTCGATGTAGGGAACGACGTTGATCTGGTTGATCGATTTGCGCGGTCGCCGCATGTCAGGAGTCAGAAGACAGAGGACAGAGGACAAAGACAGAGGACAAAGACAGAGGACAAGCTGTTTGACATCGGCGTCGCGATTTTTCTGACTTCTGTCATCTGAATTCTGACTTCTGCTAACCCTGCCGTTGCAGGATGTTCGAGAATTCCTCGATGAACGTCTCGTAGCGCGTTGCGAGCCGGTCCACGTCGTGCGTGTAGCGGTTATAGCCGATGACCGCGGGGATCGCCGCGAACAGCCCGATCGCGGTGGCGATCAACGCTTCGGCAATGCCCGGCGCGACGCTCGCAAGCGTTGCCTGGCTCACGTTGGCGAGACCGCGAAACGCATTCATGATGCCCCACACGGTGCCGAAAAGGCCGATGTAGGGGGACACCGACCCGACCGTCGCGAGGCCGGACAGGTTGGCATCCAGCGCATCGATTTCACGCTGGTAGGCGGCGCGCATCGCCCGCCGCGCGGAGTCGAGCGTCACCGTCGATGCGCTGCCCTGCTTGCGGTGCTTGGCGAACTCGCGAAAGCCGGCGGTGAAGATGTGCTCCATGCCGCTGCCGGTGCGCGCCTGCTGCGTGCGCTGGTAGAGATCGGCGAGATCGCCGCCTTTCCAGAACTGGTCCTCGAACGCATCGGTGTCGCGCGACGCGCGGCGCAGCTGGAAAAGCTTGAGAAAGATTTGCCACCACGACCACAGCGACAGCAGAGCCAGCAGCGCGACCACTGCCTGCACGACGATGGACGCCTGCAGGATCAGCGTGATGAAGGAAAGATCGGCGTGCACGTTCAAGCAGGAGTCTCCATCCGGATGGCAAGTGGTGCCGGAATGCGCACGGGCCGCCAGTGCGTGGCGTCCACGCAGGCCAACGTGACGCGCGCCGAGGTGAGCGTCGTCTCCCCGCGACGCACTTCCTGCCGGGTAACGAGGCGGCATGCCCCGCGTTGCCCGACTTCGACCGTGACGGCCAGCGCATCGTTCAATCGCGCGGGTTGCAGAAAGTCGATCTCGCACCGGTGCACGACGAACACGACGCCGTGCTCGCGCTCGAACGCCGGCAGCGGGAACCCTAGCGCCGCCAGCCATTCAGTGCGCGCGCGTTCCATGAACTTCAGGTAATTGGCGTAGTAGACGACGCCGGCGGCATCGGTATCCTCGTAGTAAACGCGAACCGGCAGCGAGAAGGGTTGCTGGGCCCTCATTTCGGCCTCTTCGATCCGGACTCGCAATGAGTGCCGCCGGCGTGTCGGCCGCGCTCAATCGCTCGGCGACGCGCGCTGCGCGCCTGGCCTTCGGCCGCCTCGCTCATTGCGGCCTCCTTGGTCCAGACCTGCAAAAGGTTGCGCCGGCGTGTCGGCCGCGCTCAATCGCTCCGCGGCGCGCGCTGCGCGCCTGGCCTTCGGCCGCCTCGCTCATTGCGGCCTCCTTGGTCCAGATTTGCAATGGGTTGCGCCGGCGTGTCGGCCGCCCTCAATCGCTCCGCGGCGCGCGCTGCGCG
>Ga0157379_10000057_pt1 | contig 70302 bp, 67 predicted proteins | sample S25metaG_FD_121802 | JGI IMG/M metagenome (GOLD analysis project Ga0157379, IMG submission 121802) | Switchgrass rhizosphere microbial communities from Kellogg Biological Station, Michigan, USA - S2-5 metaG | ecosystem: Host-associated > Plants > Roots > Rhizosphere > Soil | place: USA... | reverse complement strand
GAGAAAATTCCAATCAATGCCAGCGCAGTCACGAGAGCCGCACGCGACGGCAGCCGCAAAAGCAACAGACTCAGGATGGCGACAGCTGGAAACGTAGGAATATAAAGATACCGCTCCGCAAAAATAGCGCCACCGGTGATTGCCTTTACGTAGAAGGCCGGCACAAGCATCACCGCGAACATGGCAAACCACAACGAACCCCGGCGTACGACCCGGCGCCCCAGAAAAAGCAGCAACACAACCGACGTGATCAGCAGAACATACATGCCGGACGAGAGGAGCCTATCTTTCAGGTAGAGCGGCGTCAGGTGAAGACCGACAAGAGGATAAGGAACGACTGCGTACCGTACGTATCTTCCCAGTAGCCACGGAATCAGCGTCAACCAGTCCAGAACCGAAGCATGCTCCAGGAAAGTTGCAGGCTGTGATCCACCGACCACAGTAATTCGAATAACGCCGTACACGATCAGGACGGCGACGTATGGAACAGTTGCAGCGGCGACCTCTCTCAGATTGAGTTTTGTGTTGGCGCGATGCATCAGGAAAAGCAGAAGGGCGACGAGTGGGAACGTGACTGCCATTTCCTTCGCGAGTAACGCAATGAACAGGCACAACATGGATGCTGCCGCAGCCCAGGCGCGACGCGTCCGGAGGTAGACCAACAACATCCATAACGCCGCGAAGTAGAACAACCCGCACGCAACTTCGCCCAGTCCGGAGATCCATGCCACTGCGGAAATATGTACGGGATGAGCGGCGAATAAAGCGCCAGCCAGGAGGGCTCCTGATTTAGACCATCCCAACTCGACACAGAGCAAATAAACCATGAGTGTCGATCCAACGTGGAGAAGTACGTTCACGACGTGATATCCGAAGGGAAGATGCCCGCCGATTTGATACACGACAGCGAACAACAAGGTTTGAACTGGACGATAGTATCGGTTGCTCTGCGAGTCCGCTTTCTGTGCGAAGGACCACAGCGGCGAACTGAACATTTTGGAAACGGTGTCGAGAGATCGAATGTCCTGGTTGCGAACGATCTGTACGGTGTCATCCCAGACGAACTCACCCGACAGCGTGTTGCCATAGAGGACCAGGCAGAACACAGAAAGTAGAACGAAATGCAGTATCCGCGAATCTGCAAGACGTAGGGGCGCTCGCCTTTCAGGAGATTTCGCAGTCGGCGCTTTCAGTCGATTTTTCGGCCTAGGGGACATAGTCGCGACACGGTGGACGAACGTTAGCACTGCGTCTGTATTTCTGAAACGGTGCATTTGTTATCGGTCTGTATTCCATGTCTTGCTTTACCGCCCGCTGCAGCCTCCCCAGAACCAGTCCAGCGGGTTACCCACAAATGCCCCAAGTCGAGATATACTCGCACCACTCTACCGAGGAACTGACATGAAGGGGCGTATCCCGATCCTCATAGCAAGCCTGGTGCTGATCGCAGTGGCGGCGTCGAGTACGACGCGCGCGCAGACGCGCGACGCGAACCAGCAGGCAGTGTTGAGCCAGTACTGTTTCACCTGCCACAACCAGACCGCCAAGACTGCAGGTTTGGCTCTCGATAAGCTGGACACCCTTCACATCGGGCAGGACGCCGAGATTTGGGAAAAGGTCGTCCGCAAAGTCCGTTCGGGGATGATGCCGCCGCAGGGCGCCCCGCGGCCGGACGATTCCGCCCGCGGACAACTGGTTTCGTGGCTTACCGGCGAACTGGATCGTGCGGCGGTGGCCAACCCGAAGGCAGGGCGTCCTTATCTCCCGCGGCTAAACCGGACGCAATACGCCGCAGTCATTCGCGATCTGCTTTCACTGGAAGTCGATCCGGCCGTGCTGCTGCCACCCGACGACGCGGCTTACGGCTTCGACAACATTGGCGACGTCCTGGGCGTCTCTCCGGTGCTTCTTGAGCGTTACATGGATGCCGCCGGTAAAGTCGCAGCGCTGGCGGTGGGCGATCCCGACATCGGTCCGAGCAGTGAAACCTTCCGCATCCGTCAGGACGCGTCGCAGGACATTCATCTCGAAGGCATGCCGATCGGCACCGTCGGCGGCATTCGCGCGGCCGTAACCCTTCCTCTCGACGGCGACTACGACCTTACCGTGCGGATGTTCCGGACGAATCTCGGAGTGACACGCGGGCTCGAGTACGAGCACGAGATCGAATACGCCGTCGATGGACGCCGCGTCCACACTTTCAAGATGGGCGGCGAGGCCGACTTCAAAGCCAACCTCGTCAATATGACGAAGCTCGGAGATGAGATCGACGAGCGGGGCCACATCCGCGTGCCGATCACCGCGGGACCGCATGTCATCACGGCCGCGTTTATCGAACGCAGCGCCGCGGCGAATCCCACGCGCCTGCAACCGTTCATTCGCAGCTCGACGGATACGCGCGATACTTCAGGCCATCCTCATTTCGAGATCTTCATGGTGACCGGACCTCACAACTCGAAAGGGCCTGGCGACACGCCCAGCCGAAAACAGATTTTCACGTGCCGTCCGGCATCCGCTGCGGACGAAGAGCCGTGTGCGCGGAGGATCCTGACGTCTCTCGCGCGTCGTGCTTATCGCGGAGACGTCACCCAGAGCGACACACAACGCGTGATGGAATTCTATCGGCGCGGTCGCCAGACCGGCAGCTTCGAGAAGGGCATCCAGATGGCGCTGCAACGCATCCTGGCAAGTCCGAAGTTTGTCTTTCACGTCGAGTCGGAGCCGACAGCCGCGCCGGCAAAGGGCGGTATTTATCGCATCGGAGATCTGGAGCTGGCTTCCCGCCTGTCCTTCTTTATATGGAGCACGATCCCTGACGAGGAACTCCTTCAGGCGGCATCAAAGGGTCTGCTGCGCACTCCCGCCGGCCTGGAACGGCAGGTTCGGCGCATGCTGACCGACAAAAAGGCGGAAGCCCTTGCCACGAACTTCGCCTCCCAGTGGCTCTATCTACGAAACCTGAAGAACATGCAGCCGCTCTCCGAAGAATTTCCAGACTTCGACGACAATCTGCGCGAGGCTTTCGAGCAGGAGGCGCTGCTGTTTTTCGAGAGCGTGGTAAAGGAAGACCGGAATGTCATGGACCTGATGACGGCGGACTACACGTTCCTTAACGAGCGCCTCGCGCGCCACTACCGCATTCCGAACATTTACGGCAGCCAGTTCCGCCGCGTGACCTTGACCGACGACACACGAACGGGCCTGCTCGGCAAAGGCGCTGTGCTGATGGTGACGTCCCACACAGATCGCACATCGCCTGTCGTCCGAGGGAAATGGATTCTGGAGAATCTTTTGGGCTCGGCGCCGCCCGCGCCGCCGGCAAACGTGCCGCCGCTGAACGAGAATCCGCAGCGGGCGGGGAAAATCCTCAGCATGCGTGAACGCATGGAAGAACACCGGGCAAACCCGGCGTGCGCGAACTGCCATAAGCTGATGGACCCCATCGGCCTGTCCCTCGAGAACTTCGACGCCATCGGCGCCTGGCGCGCGCGCGACGGCGCCAGCGTGACGAATCTGGGAACGCCGATCGACGCCGCCGGAGAACTGCTCGACGGCACAAAAGTCAATGGCGCTGCGGCGCTTCGCAAGGCCCTCACGCGGCAGCCCGATGTCTTCGTCGGCACACTGACGGAGAAACTCATGACTTTCGCGCTCGGCCGCGGGACCGCGTATTACGATATGCCGGCGGTCCGCTCCATCGTGAGGGATTCGGCGAGACAGAATTACAGGTTTTCAGCGCTGATTCTTGGTATTGTGAACAGCACGCCGTTTCAATACAGGACGCGATCCGTGGACGTGAGCTCCACGCCCACCCCCGCGAAAGCAGATTAGAGGATGCAACCATGATGAACATCAAAAAACACATCTCCCGCCGCATGGTTCTTCGCGGCATTGGTGCGACCGTCGCCCTGCCATTTCTTGACGCGATGGTTCCCGCGATGACGGCAACGGCCCAGACGGCTGCCAACCCGGTCCCGCGTTTCGGTGTGGTTTTCGTTCCGCTCGGGGAGCGCCCCGGCTATTGGACGCCCAAGACAGTCGGCGCCGACTTCGAGATGACGACCATCCTCGAGCCCCTCGAAAAGTATCGGAACTACATGACGGTGGTCTCCGAACTCTGCAATCCGCTCGACGGGCACGCCGTCAGCGTCGCGGCATGGCTCAGCGGTTCGATTCCGTTCCGGACAATTGCCGAGAACGTCCGCGCGGGTGTCACGATCGATCAGGTCATCGCTGCGAAGGTCGGCCAGGACACGCCGTTCCCGTCCCTCGAACTTGCCACCGAGGATTTCACCGGATGGATCGGCGGGTGCGACACGGCCTATAGCTGCGCGTACATGAACACGATCTCATGGAAGAACGCCACCACGCCTTTGCCGATGGAGATCAATCCGCGTGTCGTTTTCGAGCGTATGTTCGGACGCCCGGGTACGAAGACGCAGCGTCTGGAACGGATGCAGGAAAACCGCAGCATTCTCGATTCGGTGCGTGAGGATGTCACGGATCTCGAAAAGAAGCTCGGGACGAAAGACCGCACGCGGCTTGGAGATTATCTGGACAATCTGCGAGAAATCGAAGCCCGCATCCAGAAGGCAGAAAAGCAGACTGCAACGAGCGTGACGTTGCCGGATGCGCCGGTCGGCATTCCCGAAGCGTTCGATGATCACGCCCGCCTGATGTACGACCTGATGGCTGTGGCCTATGAAGCCAACGTCACACGCGTCGTCACTTACATGAAGTCGCGCGACGCCAGCCAGCGCGTGTATCCGAATATCGGCGTGATGGAACCGCACCACGCGATGTCGCATCACGGTAACAATCAGGAAAAGATCGCCGGACTCGTGAAGGTGAACACGTACCACACGACGTTGTTCGCGAACTTCCTTGAGCGGCTGAAATCCACGCCGGACGGCGACGGGTCCTTGCTCGACCATACGCTCATTCTCTATGGCAGCGGCATGAGCGAAAGCGACACGCATTCGCGTCTGAACCTCCCCACCCTGCTCGTGGGTGGAGCGAGCGGGCGCATGACCGGCAACCGCCACATTCAGGCAGCGAAAGAAACCCCTATCGCCAACCTGATGGTGTCGCTCGCTAACAAGTTCGACATCCCGATGGAGAAGTTCGGGCTGAGTACGGGATCGGTTTCGATATGAAAAGGGTCTGGTTGCTCGCGCTTTTGCTCGCCGCCGTAGTGTCTTCTGCAGCGCCTCTGAGCCTGATCGAAGCGGTCAAAGCAGGAGATGCCGACGCAGTCCGCGCCGCGTTGAAGCAATCCGGCGTCAACGTCAATGCGGCCGAAGCCGACGGCATGACCGCGCTGCACTGGGCTGCTCGTGCAGACGATCTCGCTAGCGTGCAGTTGCTGCTGCGTTCTGGCGCCAATGCGAAAGCGGCAAACCGCTACGGCATTACGCCCCTGTCGCTTGCCGCCACGAATGGCAGCGCCCCTGTGATCGACGCTCTGCTCGCAGCGGGTGCCGACCCGAACTCTGCGAACAGCGACGGCGAGACCGTGCTGATGATTGCCGCACGAAGCGGCAAGGCCGACGCCGTCAAGGCTCTGATTGCGCGCGGCGCCAAGGTCAATGCGCGTGAGAACTGGCAGGACCAGACCGCGCTCATGTTCGCGGCTGCGGAGAACAATGCCGCAGCCATCAAGGTTCTCGTCGAGGCGGGCGCGGACATGAACTTGACGTCCAAGGTGTGGGACTTCCCGGAGTACAAATACCAGACCAACGGTATGGCCGTCTTCCAGCTGCCTCGAGGCGGATGGACGGCCCTTATGTTCGCTGCCAGACAGAATGCGTCAGATGCCGCCGCGATGCTCGCCGATCTTAAGGCGGATATGAACGCCCAGGACGGGGATGGGACGACAGCTCTACAGCTCGCCATCCTTAACGTCCATTACGACCTGGCAACGATGCTCCTCTATAAAGGCGCTGATCCTAACGTCGGAGACAGCTCCGGTATGACCGCGCTGTATGCCGCCGTCGATATGCGCGCGCCGGCGGGAATGATGACTCGGCCCAATCCCAAGCTGACCGCGGAGATCGATGCCGGCGGGATGATCGACGTTCTTTTGAAACGCGGCGCGAATCCGAATCTTCAATTGAGGAAGCCCATTATCGGCCGTCACAACAATCTGCTCGGCGATACTTCCCTCGGCGAAGGCGCGACTCCGTTGATGCGCGCAACGAAAGGCAACGACCTCCCTATCATCCGCGCTCTGCTCGAAGGTGGCGCAGACCCCACGCTGACTCTCGTGGACAAGACGAATGCCGCGATGATGGCCAACAACCTGGACGTGATCAAACTGATGGTTGAGCACGGCGTCGATGTGAATGCCTTCAACGCGAACGGCCAGACGCTCGCGCACAACGCTGCGGGACGGGGCGGCAACGCCATCCTTCAGTACATTGCCGAAAAGGGAGCCCGCCTCGACAAGAAAGACAAACAAGGGCGGACACCTTTGGACATCGCGTCTGGCTCCGGCGGTGGAGGCGGCCGCGGAGCACGAGGCGGTGGAGGCGGGGCACGCGGCGCTCGTGGAGGGCCCGGTGGAGGCGGGGGCAATGAGGAAACTGCGACACTGCTTCGCGAGTTGTTAGCGAAAAATGGGAAGTAGGACCCTCAGGCTCGCGCTGTTCTGCTTCTTCGTAGTCACAGTAGCCACTTCCGCTCAACAACGACCCGCGGCCGAAACGCCAAAAATCTGGGACGGCGTCTACACCACAACCCAGGCCGCACGTGGAAAAGCGGAATTCGATCAAACCTGTTCGCGCTGTCACAACCTGGCCTTGATCGGTTCCGAGCGCGGACCGGCCATAAAAGGCGCAGCATTCCTGCAGCACTGGGAAAAGGGAACGGTCGCGGACCTCTTCATCAAAATCCGCGACACGATGCCGGAGGGTGGCCCCGGCACGTTGAACGAAGACGTCAAGATCGACATTCTTTCCTACATCCTGCAGCAGAACGGTTTCCCTTCGGGCCCGGGCGAGCTCACGAAAACCGTCAGCCGCCTTTCCGATATCCGGATGTCTCCCAAAGGCATCTGGGATGGCGTGTTTACATCGGCCCAGGCCGCTCGTGGAAAGGCAGCGCTCTCACAGAACGGCTGCAATGGATGTCATGGAGCCGAACTGGAGGGCGGCCGTGGACCGTCGCTTAAGGGCGACCGTTTCATCACGGCGTGGGAGAACGGCAGCGTAAGCAAGCTTTTCGCCAAGATTCGCGACACCATGCCGCCGCTCAATGCGGAGCAGGTTTCGCTCAATTCGAAGGCCGACATCGTGGCGTATCTTTTCGAGATCAACGGCTTTCCTTCAGGCTCATCGGAACTTCCTGTGGACACAGCCGCGCTGGACAGCGTGCAGATCGCTCGCAAAGACGCGGCGAACGCTGTGCCGAACTTTGCTTTGGTGCAAATCGTCGGTTGTCTCGAACCAGCAGCGAACGGCCGATGGCTGCTGACGCGCACCACGGACCCCGTGGCTGTCAAAGAGGACTCGACGACTGCGACGTCAGTCAAAGCTGCTGAAGCTTCTCCGCTTGCTTCAGGAAAGTTCGACCTCGTCAGCGTTTCGCGCGCATACCAGGCAGAGACCCATCGCGGACACAAGATGGAAGCGCGCGGCTTGCTCTATAGGGACAGCGCCTACTCCGAAATCAACCTCACGTCGCTGACGATGGTCTCGCAAACCTGCGCGGACTAACCGGCGTAGACGTTGCCCCCCTTGCCTCGGCTTCGTGCACGTGATTACGCGCATCAGTTCCCGCGCGCTGGAAAGCGAATCCGACACCTTCTCGAGACTATTGCGGACGGCCTCGCCACCCCCGCCCGAAATTATCGACCCCAGGAAATCGCGGGAAAAGCGTATCGAACTGCGTTGGCCCGAGTCCAATGAAGATATGACCTCTGTCGAGTTTGATTGACGCTGGAATGCACTCCGTGTAGTTAGGCCAAATAACGGTTTAAAATGGCGATGACACGATTGCGAAAAATTGCAGTTGCGACAGCGATGGTTTTGCCGGGTTTTCTCGCCACACAACTCGTGGGAGGTCTGCCAGCTCCCCAGGTTTCTCCCGACACACCGGTCATCCGAATCAACGTCAACCTGGTACAGGTCGATGCCGTCGTCACCGATGCCGCCGGAAGGCCGGTCACCGACCTCAGGGCCGACGACTTTGAACTGCTTCAGGACGGGAAGCCCAGGGCTATCACGAGCTTCGAGTTTGTCGACCTCCGAAAACCAACCTCCGCCACGAGCACGCGGTCGCCATCGCCACAGCGGCGAGGCGCTCTACCGATCCCCCCAACGCCAACAAGAGGGCTACGACCAGAGAATATTCGGCGTGCTACTGCATTTGTCGTCGACGATCTCGGCCTGGCGTTTGACAGCATCGTTCATGTCAAGGAGTCTCTGGCCAAATGGGTAGACAGCGAAATGCAGCCTGGAGATCTGGTTGCGGTGATCCGCACGAGCGCTGGCATGGGCTCCATGCAGCAGTTCACTACAGACAAGCGGGCCCTGCACGCGGCCATTGACCTGATTCGCTTTCAAGTGGCAAGGGTCGGATCTACAAGCTTCGCTCCCCTCAACGGAGCAACGCCTCCCGGTTCCGTCGATACGACGACTTTCGATCAGGAACTCGTGCAGAGGTACCGCCTCGGGAGCCTGACATCCATTCAATACGTCGTTCAGGGACTAATCGATGTCCCGGGTCGTAAGAGTTTGATTCTTTTTAGCGAAAGTCTACAGCTCACGTCGCCGGAGGGGCGTAATCAAGAAGCTGAGGAATACTTGAGAAGGGTCACCGACGCCGCCAATCGTTCCTCAGTCGTCATCTACGGCATCGATCCACGCGGGGTCATCAACACCACACTCACGGCGGAAGATAACGGAAACGGTCTGACCTCGCAGCAGCTTTCGCAGGTCGCGGGACAGCGCACTACCGAATTGTTCTATTCGCAGGAGGGCCTGGAGACGATGGCCCAGAAAACGGGAGGCCTCTTCGTTCGTGTTGGCAACAACATCTCCGATTCCCTGCGTCGCGCTGTTGACGATGGAAACGGATACTACTTGTTGGGTTATCAACCGGAGGGTTCGACGTTCCAATCACCTGTCGCGAAATTTCATTCCATCACGGTGAGAGTCAAGCGGCCCGGCCTCACCGTGCGGTCACGCACGGGCTTCTTCGGCACTCCTGATCGCGCGATACCGATCCCGCGAACTCCGATTGATCAAATAAAGCGAGCGCTGTCCGCGCCGTTTGCGACCGGAGATGTGTCAATTCGCTTGACGCCTCTATTTTCCTACGACGAAAAACAGGGAGCATCGATCGATGCTCTTCTCTACTTCGATGTGCACGATCTGACGTTCACGAAAGAATCCGATGGGTCGAGCACCGCTCAAATAGACATTGCCGCAGTCACGTTCGATACAGAGGGCAACCAGATTGACGGCGCGGATAAGACATGGAAGTTCCGCGTGACGGCAGAGAACTATGCCAACGTGTTGAAGACGGGTATTGTCTACTCAATTCACGTTCCGGTGAAAAAGCCCGGCGGATATCAAATGCGTGTCGTGCTTCGCGACAGTGGCAGCCAAAGGCTGGGCAGTGCCACGCAGTTTGTCGAGATTCCTGATGTGAAGAAGGGCAGGCTGGCACTATCGGGGCTGGTGTTGGGTGCAGACCAGAATCAGCGAGCAACTGAAAAGGTGGAAGAGGGACTGTTCACCGGCAAGGACCCCAACGTCTCACCCGCAGTACGTATTTTCAACTCGGGGGCATCCATCGTGTACGGCTACAAAATCTTCAATGCGCGGGTCGATAAGAGCAAGAAGCCCCAGTTGCAGGTCCGGACGCGCATCTTCCGGGATGGGCAGTCGTTTCGTGAAGGTGAAACCACGACGCCAGGCGGTCAGGGGCAACTGAACTCACAGCAACTGGTGGGTCTCGGCCGCGTTCAACTAAACCAAATGCCACCAGGTGACTATGTTCTTCAGGTCGTCGTCATCGACAAGCTGGCACCCGAGAAGTACAGGATCGCGGCCCAATCGATGGATTTTGAAGTCCGGCAGTAAGTCCCGAGGTTTGAGAGACCCGCCGCGATCTCAGACCGGAACGTGACGATGTGAGATCAGATCCCCCAGAGAATCACGGACGAAAAGAAGTGAGTAATGACAGCGGCAAACGCAGTTCCGACGAGCAGAACCACGACTCTGGCTCGCTCCCAGGCTTCCTGGAGGCCCGAAAAGCGCACGAAAAGATCTACGGCATAGACAACGCAGTAGCATACGTTCGCGAGCACCGCCAGAAAGAAGAATCCAAACAACATGTCGAAAGACAGTCGCGGCTGGATAGCCGTCCACTTTGTCACCACATGCGCACCCACAACAGCCGCCAGCGCCGCGTTATATAGCAGACGCCGGGGTTCCCAGTAACGCAAGCCATCGGCGACGTATCCGCTGATTCGTCCGAACAAACCTGCGGCAGCAGGTGTGTAGGATTCTTCCGGCACAGTCAGATCCTCCTCATGTTGAGTTGATTCAACCATCGGTGACAACGATTGAAAAAGTGAAAACGCGACGCAACGGTTCCACGGTCGCGCCGATCGTTCGTCCCCAGGAATATCCTGGCTAGATCGGGGTTGACAGGTCAGGCCGACGAAGCGGCGCTGGCGCAGGTTGTCATCGAGCGTCATCACCTCGTGCTCCCATCTGAGAGTGCTCGACACAGAGAGACGGCGATGGGTCCCAGCGTAACCACCGTCCACAGGCGTAACGGACCACTGGACATCCTATGCAGTTGTGTGGCACGACTGTATCTCACTTTCAAGTTATCCTTCATCGCAACTTCGGGGCAAAGGGGAATTCTGAATGACACCCATCACAAGACGAGAAATGTTGACGCGACTTGGCGCTGTTTTGGGAGCAATAGCCGGCTCCACCGCGGCCATTTCACTCACTGCGCCCGCTCGAGCGCGATTGCAGACGGCAGCGGCAGAAACATTTGTTGCTCTGACGCCAGTCGAGGCGGAGACAGTCCGGGCTGTAGTCGCGCGGCTCATCCCCGCCGACGAAAACGGCCCTGGCGCTTTGGAAGCTCGCGCCGATCGTTATATCGATCGGGCGCTCGCGGGCGCCTTGAAGGCTTCTCGCGCCGCCTACACCGCGGGCCTTGCGGATTTGAATGCCCGTGCTCAGGCGGCAAAGGGCGTACCGTTCACGCGTCTTTCCTCTGCAGATCAGGATGCCGTGCTGACAACTTTCCAGCAGACGTCCGCGCAGTTTTTCAACCTGATTCGTACTCACACGATTCAAGGAACGTTTGGCGATCCGTTCTACGGGGGCAATGCGAACTTTATCGGTTGGAACCTGATTGGCTATCCCGGCGCACGCACGAGCGTGTCCGCAGACCTTCAACGTCTGGACAAGAAGCCCGAGTCCAGCCGCAAGTCGGCGTATGACTACGCGATGTTCTCGAAAGGGGAAGTCTGAGCCATGGCGACCACACTGAAAAAGACCAACGTCGTGATAGTAGGCCTTGGCGCTGCCGGAGGTGTCGCGTGTCTGCCACTAGCACAGGCAGGTATTGAGGTGATTGGCCTTGATGCCGGACCGCGCCTGAGCACGCGGGACATGGCTCCTGACGAGTTGCGGCTCGCTCGCAACGTCTGGCCGCCGGGACCCCAGAAAACCGATGGTGAGGCGCCGACCTTCAGGCCAAACGCATCGGCTACTGCGGTTCAGGGCACGCATCCGATGATGAACGCTGTCGGGGGAACCTCCATACACTACTGGGCTCAAAGCTGGCGGCTCAATCCCTGGGATTTCAGAGTACTCAGCGAAACAATTCGCCGCTACGGCGCTTCACGAATACCCAGGGGATCGACTATCGAAGACTGGCCGTTCGACTACAACGAGCTCGAGCCCTACTACGACAAAGTAGAGTACGCGATCGGGGTGTCGGGACAGGCCGGGAACTTGAATGGCAATAAGGACGAACGAGGCAACATTTTCGAAGGTCCTAGGAGGCGTGAATTTCCCATGCCGCCATTGCGATCGACCGGATTCACCGAACGCATGGCTGATGCAGCAAAGTCCCTTGGATGGCATCCGGCGCCAGGACCAGCCGGCATCACGAGCCGTTCATATGACGGTCGGGCGGGATGTGCCTATCACGGTTATTGCTCGGGTGCAGGCTGCCATATCAATGCCAAGAGTTCCACGGCGGTTACTACGATCCCAAAAGCTGAGAAGACAGGCCGCTTTGCCGTTGTTCCCGAAGCACGGGTGACGAAGATCGAAGTCGACGCTAAAGGCCGCGCTTCCGGTGTGACTTACGTCAAAAATGGGCAGGAGTACTTCCAGCCAGCCGATGTGGTTCTCATTGCGGGATACGTTTACGAGAACGTTCGTCTGCTTCTCTTGTCCAGGTCGCCCGCCTATCCGAACGGTCTATCGAACAACAAGGGTCAGGTCGGAAAGCACTACTTCAGCCACAACCAGAACGCCGCGGTATCTGCCCTGTTCCCGTTCGCATTGAACAACTGGTATGGGCTACCTGCCCAGGGTGTCGCCGTCGACAACTGGGCCGATGATAACTTCGACCATTCCGCGGTCGATTTTATCGGCGGCGGCAACATGTACGTCTACACGGAGCGACGCCCTATCGCATCGGTCAACGGTGTTGCGGGATGGTTTCAGGGTAAGCCAACCTGGGGATCATCCTGGAAAGCGTTCGTGAAGGAGAACGCCGACCGCGCGAACAGTGCCTATATTCAGAAGACAACGCTCCCTTACGAGGACAACTACCTCGATCTGGATCCCAATGTTAGAGATCCTTTCGGCATACCGGTGATTCGCATCACAGGAGAGTTCAAGGAAAACGAAAGGAAGATCGCGCTTTTCATGCATGAAAAGATGGAGCAGTGGTACCGTGCTGCCGGGGCGGTCTCAATCCAGCGGCAACCGGTGCCTGCGGCCATGGGGCCTACCACGCACGCCTATGGCGGAACGCGAATGGGGCTGAATCCAGAAACCAACGTGGTGAATGGCTTCGGACTTTCCCACGAGGTTCCGAATCTCGGCATTCTGGGCGGTTCCGTCATGGGGACAAGCGGTGCGCGCAATCCGACGCTAACCCTACAGGCCATTGCGTGGCGCACGGCGGAATACCTGGCGAAGAACTGGAAGAGTGTGGCGGGCTGAATCGGCCAGTGCTGAGTTTTGAGCTTTGAGTGAAGGCGGGAACTGGCTTTTACGTTGAACGGTCAGCGTTCGGCCAGTAACAATTGCGTGTTGATCTTTCCTCCGTCGCCGACGATCGTAAACTGAAAGCTCCTCATGTATTCGCGCGCGACCCGCTGAACATCTGCCGGAGTCACCTTGCGCAGTCGGTCCAATAAATTTTCAGAATTTCTCCAGCCGCTACCCATCAGTTCGTATCGCGCCAGAATACCGGCCTGGGCGGCGCTGGATTGATTCTCCACATAGTAGTTCGTGATGTAGGCAGATCGGATGCCCTCCAGGACGTCGGCGGGCACCAGGGCCGTCTTCATTACCGAGATTTGCTCTTGAACCAGTTCCGCCGCCTCGTTTCCATTTTCAGACATGAACGACACCACTCCGCAGGAGGCGCGTTGCCGGCGAAGCAAGGCCTGAGATTGGAAAGATATGTCCTTTTTTAACTTTGCTGCCTGAATGCGAGTGTCGAGAATCGACGTGGCCATCTGCAGCGCGTCATAGTCCGGCGAGTTGAAATCCGGGCCAGCGAACACGCCCTGAACGTAAACCGCATTAAGCGGTTTAGTGGTTAGCGTCGCCGTCGGTGCGCTGAACTTTAATAGTGGCATAGCGCTGGACTGGTAGTTTCCTTTCGGCAATGCGCCGAAAGAAGCAGCGATCTTCGACTTCAAGGAATTCTCATCCAGATTCCCAACAACGACCAACAACAACTGGGATGTCTGCATGAGTTGGCTATGCAACGTTTTGAGATCGGTTGCAGAAATCTTGCTGAGCGTATCCACCGTTCCAGCGAGGTGGTTACGATAAGGATGCCCCGCATAAAGGAAGGAAGCCTCATTGGAATCCAGCAGACCGTCCGGAACACTGAGCCGGTCTGTTTCCGAAGCGATCTGCAATTGCTTTTTCAATTCGATGTCTTTCGCCAGTAGATTCGGGTGAAGAGCAATATCGGCGAAAAGGTCCCAGGTCCGTTCAAAATTCCTGCGAGTGGATGCCATCGTCAGCACGGAATAGTCATAGTTCGTGGCGGAACTGATGGAGCTGCCGGTGCGGACCAGTTCGGCTTGTAACACAGGTGCAGGAAATTTCGCGCTGCTTTCCGTAACAACGCTCAGCAGAAGCTCCTCCATTCCTGGTTTCTGGACGGACCCTCCGCGAAGAAACAGTCCGACCGTCACGGTTTCTGTTCCCGGGCGCTGTTTCACGATCACCTTCAGGCCATTGATCACGAATTCGCTGACGGAAGGTGCGGGTTGGGCGTGCGCGCTGGCAAGTGCCAAAAGACAGAACACCACAATACTCTTCAGCGATCGCTTCATGGTTTCACCATATCGTCTGAAGTGAGGCGCAACGTCTGATGGGCCTCAGGCGCAACCAGAACGACAACGGCGCGGGGTTTGCCGGCGATGTAGGTTTCGAGATATCGGCGAACGGCAGCCTCGGTGACCCTGGATAGGCTTCCCTGATACGTTCTGTAATTTTCCACACTCGCCGATGCCCACCAAAAGCTCAGTTCGTGCGCAAACTCCGTTGGTTTCTCGCGCTCGAATAGCTCCTGTACAGCCAATAATTGCCTGGAGCCTCCCATTTCATCGACCGTAAAGTAATCCTTGTCGGCGAAGTGCGAAATCTCGCTATTGATCGCTTTTAGTGCATCGCGAACCTTATCCGGCGTCGTGAGCACGGTCATTGAGATCTTTCCAACATTTCGCTGCGTGAAATAGTTGAAGTGGGCGACTGTTGCTACTCCGCTATCCACCAGCAAACGCTGAAGACGCGATCCGGGTTGGTTGACGATCCCGCTAAAGACATCTGCGGCATACGTGGCGTCGATGTCCTTCCCTGTAGACGGACCTTGCCATGCGATACCAATGAGCACGTTCGCCCCGGCCCCCTCCAGTATTCTTGCGGAACTTCGCGGCATGGGCGGATGTTCTGGGATCTGAACTTGACTCGCAGACAGTTTCTGCGTCGCTTTCCAGTCTCCGAAGAACTGTTCCGCCTGCGCGAAGGCATCTGCGGGAGTGACGTCGCCGCTAAGTACCAATAAGGAATTTTCCGGCACCCAGTACTTTTCCCAGAAGGAGCGCAACTGATCCGGAGTGACGGTCTCGACGACAGCGGAAGACCCGGCCGGCGTCTTTCGACTCGTGTATTTATAGTAAAGATCGTTGTCGAGCTGCGTGTTAAATTGGGCAAGGGCGTCGATGGAGCGCCTATCCAATTCACGCAGCACCTCGGATTTAGCCCGCTGCACTTCCTCCGGCAAAAACAGTGGTTGGCGTATGGCATCGCGAAGGTACCGGAATGTAACCGGAAGGTAGTTGCTCGCCACGGTGACATAGGCGGAGACAACCTCTTCTCTTGTGGCGGCACTGGAGATCGCTCCTGACTTCGCCACGTCTGCCAGATAAGAAGCCTGATCCTTCGTCGCCTGATTCGACATAAAAAAGAGGTGCTCCAATACGTGCGAGAAACCGCTCTGTTCAGGCGGCTCAACAGCCGATCCAGTCTTGTTCGCGTATTCCAGGGTAACAATCGGTACAGAGTGGTCCTCGTAAACCACAATTTGGAGACCATTTGCGAGCGTCGTTGTAGCGAGGGGCAAGGGCTGCACAGTTTCAAGCGAAGATCTCTGCGGGGGCAAAACCTGTTTCGCAGTCTGCCCAAACGAAACGCCGGTTAACAGTGTCGCGAATACTGCAGCAAGAAGTGAATTCAGACGTTTCTTTGCACAGCTTCCGGGAGATTTTCTATTGAATAGGACCATGTAACGCAAAGCGACGGATTATACCTGCGTTCATTCCAGAATGAGTCTGAAATCGGGCGTGGAGTGATGCACCCTTACTGTTGCCGCCTGGATCGGAGGCGAAGAAACCTGCTTCGGTGTTTAAAGAGTTCAAAACATAGTCGGCATAAGTGGGTGGGAGGAAACGGGGACGGGCACGCCCTCGCGAAACCATTGAAAGTATGGTGCGCCTTTTGTTAAGGTTATCGTTCGTTTCTGTAGGAGTTTGTCCGTTTTAGGAGGTCTGGGTATCGATAAAAACATCAGGGTGAACCACCGAATCCGTGCCAGAGAGATTCGCGTTATCGACGATAACAACGAACAACTTGGGGTTCTTACACCGCAAGCCGCGCTAAAAATTGCAGAAGAACGCGGTTTAGATCTGGTTGAAGTTGCTGCTACTGCGAACCCGCCGGTTTGCAGGATCATGGATTACGGGAAGTATCTTTATCAGCTGAACAAGAAGCAGCACGAAGCAAAGAAGCACCAAAAGAACATCACGGTTAAAGAAATTAAGTTTCGTCCGAATACAGACGAACACGACTACGAGTTCAAAAAGAATCACGCCCTTCGCTTTCTGCAGCAGGGGGATAAGGTCAAAGCATCGGTCTTTTTCAGGGGAAGAGAGATTGTCCATCAGGCCATTGGACGGGCTCTTCTGGAGCGATTGGTCGAAGAACTCGCAGAAGTCGGAACGGTGGAAAATAGGGCCAAGATGGAAGGTCCCAACCTTATCGCCATTATTTCGCCAAAGAAATCTTAGGCAGTTAGAAGAACAACGATGAAGATGAAGCTGAAAACACACAAGGGCGCTGCGAAGCGCTTCAAAGTAACGGGAACTGGAAAAATTACGCGGCATCACGCATTCGCGCGGCACATCCTGACGTCGAAGGCCGCGGGACGAAAGAGAAGGCTTGGCAAATCCGCCGTGGTCACGGATGCCGATACGCCTAGCGTCCGGAAAATGCTTCCCTACGCGTAAACAAGAAAGATTTTAAGGAGTGCACTGTGCCTCGAGTTAAACGTGGAACAAAACGGCACGATCGCCGAAAGAAGCTCTTAAAGCTCTCGAAGGGGTATTACCTCAATAAGAGCAAGCTCTATAAGTTCGCCAAGGAGTCCGTCGAAAAGGCGCTGGGTTATGCCTATCGCGACAGAAAAGTGCGGAAGCGTGAATTTCGGAAGCTCTGGATCATCCGCATTGGCGCCGCGGCGCGCGAAAACGGACTCAATTACAATCAACTCATTCACGGCCTGAAGGCGGCAGGAGTCGATCTCGACAGAAAAGTTCTGGCTGACATCGCCCTGCAGGATCCTGCGGGCTTCACCAAACTGGCAGAGACGGCCAGAAAAGCGGCAAACGCCTAACAGTCTTATGGGATTTAGGAACAAAAGATGTCTTCCGAGTGGATCGGCCAGCTTCGTTCTATCGAACAGCAGTTTGACCGCGAACGCGAGTCTGTGGCCGATCTGCGATCCCTCGAAGAACTAAAAAACCGCTTTCTTTCACGCAAATCCGGCCTCCTCACGCTTCAGCTCCAAAACGTTCGGAATGTCCCTGCGGCGGAGCGCGCCGAATTCGGTCGCATTGCAAACGAGATCAAAGGCCGAGTCGAATCCACGCTGGAGGCGCTGCAGCAGAAGCTTTCCGAAGCCGATGCCCACGCTGCGCTGGAACGCGAGCGCGTGGATGTCACCCTGCCCGGGAACCGCAGGCGCATCGGGCACGTCCATCCTCTGACGCGGGCGCGCCAGGAGATCGAAGACATCTTCACCTCAATGGGCTACACGGTTGAAGATGGCCCGGAGGTCGAGAAAACTTACTACAACTTCGAGGCTCTCAATATTCCGGCGAGTCATCCCGCTCGCGACGCGAAAGATACTTTCTATATCGCCGATGATCTGGTTCTACGCACCCACACCTCGCCGGTGCAGGTCCGGACAATGGAGAAGATGCAGCCGCCGGTACGGATCATTTGTCCCGGCCGCGTTTATCGCCGGGACGCCGCCGACGCAACGCATACGCCGATGTTCCACCAGTTCGAGTGCCTCCTCGTTGATGAAGGCATCACGTTTTCAGACCTCAAAGGAACGCTCGAACGTTTCAACAAGCTGTACTTTGGAGAAGGGACAGAAACACGATTGCGCCCGAGTTTCTTTCCTTTCACCGAGCCTAGTGCAGAGGTTGATGTGTCGTGCGTCTTCTGCAATCGTGCGGGCTGCCGTGTCTGCAAACACAGCGGTTGGATTGAGGTGCTGGGTTCGGGGGTTGTCAATCCGAAGCTTTACTCATTCGTCAACTACGACGCGACACGATATACAGGATTCGCCTTCGGGGGCGGAATCGAGCGCTATCACGCGCTGAAATACGGGATCAACGATATACAGCTTTACTACCAGAACGACATGCGTTTTCTGGAACAGTTCTAGGCGAGCGGCTCATGAAGATCAGTTACAGCTGGCTTAAAGAATTTGTCGATATCACCGTTGAACCGGCGGTGCTTGGGCAGCGGATCACTCAAGTCGGCCTGGCGTTGGAGTCTCTCGAAGACCGCGAAGGAGACACGGTTCTCGATCTCGATGTCACGACGAATCGGCCCGACTGCCTGAACCATCTGGGCGTCGCGCGAGAGATTCGCGTGATCTATGGCGGGTCGCTCCGAAGACCGCAGTTCCAACTGAAAGAAGGCTCGAAAGCGGCATCTGAAGCCTTTTCCGTCTCCATTGCTGATCCTGATCTCTGTGGACGATACTGCGCACGATATATCAGGGGCGTGAAAATCGGGCCCTCTCCGGACTGGTTGAAAAAGCGGCTCGAAGCCGTTGGCATTCGCTCCATCAACAACGTGGCGGATATCACGAACTACGTGATGATGGAACTGGGACACCCCATGCATGCTTTCGATGCCGATAAGCTCAGAGGCCAGCAAATCATTGTCCGTCGCGCGGAAGTGGATGAAAAGCTCACGACATTGGACGGCGCCGCGCACACGCTCAATCCTTCGATTCTTGTCATTGCGGATGCGAGCAGGCCCGTGGCACTGGCCGGCGTCATGGGCGGGGCCGACAGCGAAATCACCGGCTCCACCACAAACGTCTTGCTGGAGAGCGCTTGCTTCAACCGCGGTTCGATTCGCAAGACGGCCCGGACGCTCGGCATGACAACGGAAGCCTCCTATCGCTTTGAGCGTGGAACAGACATCGAGATGGCCGCGTTCGCCTGCGATCGTACGGCTACTTTGATTCACGAACTGGCCGGCGGCGAAATACTCCGGGGCATGATCGACGTCTACCCGGGCAAGGTGAAACCAGCTTCCATCACGCTGCGGCGTGATCGCATCGCAAGAGTTCTCGGAGCTGCAGTCGACGAAGCCGTCGTGAATCAAATTTTCGAACGTCTGGAACTGAAGCCTGCCCAGACATCGCAGGGTTGGACCGTCGAGGTCCCCACCTTCCGCGTGGACCTTGCAGGGGAAGAAGATCTGCTTGAAGAGATCGCTCGGCATTACGGCTTTGACAAGTTTCCGGCAACGCTGCCGGCAACCCGCGGTTTCGGCTTGCTATTGCCTCACGAAAGGCGGCTGCGCCAGCTTCGCAGCTTTTTGTCCGCATCCGGATACAGTGAGATCACCACCTACTCTTTCAGCAGCGAGCAGATGGAGAAGCTGTTTTATCCGGATATTCAGCCAGTGAGACTTCGAAATCCGATGAGCGAGGAAGCAGCAATCCTGCGGACGTCGCTCATTCCGGGAATGCTCACGACGCTACAGTGGAATCTCAATCGTGGAGTTCGAAACCTTCAAGTGTACGAACTCAGCAAGGTGTACTGGAGCGGCGGAGAGCGGCGGACGCTCCTTCTTGGGGCATGTGGAAACCTGAGGATGGCTTCGGTCCATGAATCGCCGCGAGAATTCGATTTCTTCGTCCTCAAGGGAGACATCGAAGAGCTCCTGAATGGATTTAATGCCCCGGCCAGACTGACGACCGACAACATTCCGAAGTACTATCATCCGGGAAGGTTTGCCCGTGTTGGCCATTTGGCAATGTTCGGAGAGCTGCACCCGGCATACGCGGAGCCGTTTAAGTTTCGGCAAAGGGTTTATCTGGCGGAAATCGATATCGAACTCCTCCTGGGAAGTTCCGAGACTCGACCGATTGACCCCATCCCCCGATTTCCTTCCGTGAAGCGGGACTTCTCTTTGCTTTTCGAGAAGGGGACCCAATATGCCACGGTGCAGCGCACAATTGCGGACACAGGCATCTCGGAACTGATACGGGTTGAACCTTTCGATCGTATGGAAACCGGCCCGTTTCCGGAAACGAAGTACAGCCTGTCGATTTCGGTGGTTTATCAGTCCGCCGAGCGCACGTTAACGGACGTCGAAGTCGAAGGCTTCGATAAGAAGATTATCCATACTCTGGAAGGGCGCCTAGGCGCGCAATTGAGGAAATAACATGCCCGTCACCGCAGCCGATAAATTCGCCGAACTGGAAGACCGCATTCTTCGAACCATCGACCTTGTCAAGACGACTCGCAAACAGAAGGAGTCTGCTGAACGTGAGCTCACGTTCGCACAGAAGCAGGTCTCAAGGCTCGAAGAGGAAATTGAACAATTGAAGCAGGAGAGGGATCTGGTCAAGAATAAGATCGAAATCCTGTTGGAGAATCTAAGCGAGATCACTGAGGGACCCATTGGCTAAACCCCGGCCGCGAACCATTGACGTCGAGATCTACGATCAAAAGTATTCGATTATCCTCAAGTCGGATATACAGGAAGCCGAAGTCCGAAGGATTGCGGACGACGTCGATGGACGCATGAGGGAAATTTCAGCGGTAGCCAACACACCCGACTCGCTGAAAATCGCCGTTTTGACAGCGTTGCACCTCGCTCAGGAACTCCGGGAACTGCGACGGAGTTCCGAACAGAACGAGGTTATCATCCGAAAGAAGAGCGATGAATGGACGCACGCTCTCGAACAGCTTCTAACCAGATAGTGTTTCGTCCCCCCTTTACAATTAATCCATGACATTTACGAGAAAAGACCATCGAGGACCGTCCAGCCGCATCTCAGGCCTGGGCGTTCTGGTAATCGTTGCGCTCGGTGTCGCCATTGGCGTCATCGGCCTGAACTTCAAGCGCTGGGAGCTTCGAGCGCCTGAGGTGACGTTCGATCGGGAGTTCAAGAGTCTCGGAAAGAATCCGGCATTGAACCTGTCCGTTGCGGATTCCGGTTCGGGCTTGAATCACATCACCGTTCACGTGAAGCAAAAAGAAGCAGACGTTGTTTTGGTGGATGAAAGCCTGAATAACGAGTCATCCAAAAACTACGACCTCGGCAAGCTTCTCGCGGAAAACGCAAAGATTGGCGAAGGGCCCACAACTTTGACTGTCACCGCCGTGGACCATGGCCTGTTGCGCTTTTTTCAGGGCAATCGTTCCGAAGTGACCCGCGAGTTCAAGCTGGATGTGACGCCTCCAACACTGGAAGTCTCCTCCGGTCAGCACTACATCAACCAGGGCGGGTCGGACTGCGTCGTCTATCGCGTATCTGAAGACGTGGAAGTTTCAGGGGTTCAAGCCGGTCCCCATTTTTTCCCGGGTTTTCCGGTAAGCAAATCCGATCCCAAGATGCGCTTTGCGCTGTTCGCGCTCGCCTATGACCTGCCGGCTGACACACCGATTCAGGTCGTTGCACGCGATGGCGCCGGGAATGAGACAAAAGCGGGATTCTGGCAGAAAGTTTTTCCACACAAGTTCCGCAGCCGCGATATCCCGATTGACGACAACTTCCTGCACAAAGTTGTTCCGGAAATACTTTCGCACACGGAAACGATCAAGGATACCGGCGAGCCTGTAAAAGTCTTTGTGGACATCAACAGCAACCTGCGCAAAGAGAACCACGGGAAGATCGCGGAACTGGCTAAAGCATCACCCGGCGAATTCCTGTGGAATGGTGCCTTTGTGCAACTGAGCAATTCGCAGGTGGAGTCGTTCTTTGCAGACCGGAGGAGCTATATCTACCAGGGCAAGAAAATCGATGAGCAGGATCACGTGGGATTCGACCTCTCCGTCGTGCAGCACTATCCCATTGAGGCCGCAAACGACGGAAAGGTGATCCTGGCTGAGTACTTCGGCATCTATGGGAACACGGTACTCATCGATCATGGCGCCGGGCTCATTTCACTTTACGGTCACATGAGTTCCATCGAAGTGAAGCCGGGGCAAATGGTGAAAAAGAAGGAACCACTCGGCAAAAGTGGCGAAACTGGATTGGCGGGCGGCGATCATCTCCACTTTGGAATGTTTCTTGACGGCGTGCCGGTCGATCCCCGGGAATGGTGGGATGCTCACTGGATTACCGACCACATCACGGACAGGTTGAAAGCGACTTCGTAGGCGTCTTGAGCTCCTGGCCAGGACCTGGTCAGGAGGGGTGGCTGCGCCCATTGAGGAGAAGTCGCGTAGCATCGTTGGGGCGCCCACCCCTCCTGTCCAGGCAGGGGCGAGAGAAATCCTTATGGCTGCTGGTTGCAGTTGACCATCCACGGAATTCCAAACTTGTCGATCAACACCCCAAAACGTGTGGTCCAGAACGTCTGTTGAATTGGCATCTGGATCTTCCCGCCCTCTGCTAGAGCAGCAAAAACTTTGTCGGCGTCCTCCGCCTTGTCGACGCTCAGGGAGATGGAGAAACCCTGCGGCTGTGTGAAAAAATTGGGAGGCGCGTCTGCACCCATGAGTGCCGTGTTCCCGAACAAAAGGGTGGCATGCATTACTTTGTCCTGCCACTCCGCGGGAACGTCTCCAGCCATCGGCGAACCGCCGTACTTATGAAAGGAAAGCCCCCCACCGCCCAGACAGTTCTCATAAAACTTGAACGCCGCCTCGCACTGCCCGTTGAAACTCAGATAAGGATTCACATCCATTTTCATTGCGTGCTCCTTCGCTAAACGGTTATCGAAGGATGATGCTCTTTGCGTTATGCGGCTACCAGCCTTTTTTGATCCAGCCTCGCTGTGACGTTGACTCTTTGTTGACGTTGGGTAGTTCCGCCCATAATCTGTCGGGCAGATCTTCCACGGACATTGCAGGAGGGACTCATCATGAAACGCTTGAAACACTTTTTCTTTGCGACGGCCCTGCTCGTGATTTGTGCGGCGTGGATCGTGGCACAGGTTCCATCAACCGTCACCTACAAGGATCATGACACCGTCGCTGCCGCGATTGCGAATGGCGGACAGCTCGCGAGCGGTCCGGATTTCACCATCTCCATGGCGCGACGCACAGGGCCCGGCCAGGTGGAAGTGCATGACAAGGAAACAGATACGTTCTATGTGCTCGATGGTGAAGCCACGTTCGTGACCGGCGGCACGATGATCGGCGGACGTGTCAGCCGGCCCAATCAGCAAGTGGGAACAGACATTCAGGGTGGTGAGATGCACCATCTCGTCAAGGGCGACGTCATCGCAATCCCTGCGGGCACGCCGCATTGGTTCAAGGAAGTTTCGAAGCCCATCGCGTACTACATGGTCAAGGTAATTAAACCTTAGGATATATGTCCGGTTGACCAGACGGCGTCGCACCCTTAGAATCTATCAACCCTGCGAGGTTGGTGTTGGTTCCAATTAAAATTTGAACCAATGCTTATTTGATCGGGAGCCCTTTTACGAGCGTGGTGAGCGGGTCTGGCCCTTCACGGGAACAAGATCCCCTAAAGCGTTCTCTGGGCGCCCACCTGTTTTGCAGGTTCAAATAGGTGGGCCACACGGCTGAGCGGGGCGCAAACATCCCGGCGGCGCTTCAGGCGCCGCCTTAGAAAGCTTGATCCGTCTTGAAAATCCTATATATCGGCGACACCGTCGCCAATGCGGGGCGAACTATCGTCAGAACGCATCTGAAAGAACTGCAGCGTGAGTACGCGATCGATCTCACGATTCTGAACTGCGAAAATGCCGCTCCCGGAAACGGCGTCACACCGCAGATGGCTGACGACTTTTTGGACTGGGGCGTGGACGTTCTCACCTCCGGCAATCACATCTGGAACAAGAAAGAAATCCTGCCGTATCTGAACAAGCAGTCGCGACTGTTAAGACCGGCGAACTATCCTTCAGAAAATCCGGGCCGGGGTGTGGCCGTAGTTAAGACCCGGTCAGGCGAACCCGTTGCCGTGATCAACCTTCAAGGGCGAGTGTACATGCCGCCGATTGACGACCCTTTCCGCTGCGCAGACGCCGAGTTGGCAGCCCTTCCGAAAGACGTCAAAGCCATCTTCGTCGACATGCATGCCGAAGCAACATCGGAAAAGGTGGCAATGGGCTGGTATCTCGATGGACGCGTCTCCGCGGTCGTTGGAAGCCACACGCATATCCCGACGGCCGACGAAACGATTCTGCCGGGCGGGACCGCCTATCAGACCGACGCGGGAATGACAGGGCCTTATTACTCGGTCATCGGTGTCCTGAAGGAGGCCGCAATCAAACGTTTCCTGACACAGATGCCCGAGCGTTTTGAGCACGCGTCGCAGGACGTGCGATTGAATGCGGTTGTTATTGACGTCGATGGTGAAACAGGCAAGTCCCGAAGTATTCTTAGGGTTCAGAAGAAGTAGGAGATCTGATGTTCGATACGCTATCGGAAAAATTACAGCGCATATTTAAAAACCTCAAGGGTGAAGGCCGCATTACCGAGCAGCATCTCGACGAGACCCTGAAGGAAATCCGCATTGCTCTGCTCGAAGCCGACGTCAACTTCAAGGTCGTGAAACAGTTCACGGAGGCCGTGAAGCAGAAGTCGCTGGGACAGGAAGTCATGCAGAGCCTGAGTCCGGGGCAGCAGATCGTCAAAGTCGTGCACGACGAGTTGATTGAGATCCTGGGCGGCGAGAACGTGCGGCTGAACTTCACCTCGCAGCCGCCAACCGTCATCATGATGGTCGGACTTCAGGGTTCCGGTAAAACCACATCCACAGGAAAGCTGGCCAAGTGGCTATCGAAGACCAACCATCGGCCCATGATGGTCTCGGTCGACGTCTACCGTCCCGCAGCTCGCGATCAGCTCAAGGTGATTGCCAAAGACATCGACGTCAAGATCTGGGATGGAGCCCCCGGTGAAAAGCCGCTCGCATTGTGCGAGGGCGCGTTACGCGAAGCGCGGAACACCGGGCACGACGTGCTTCTTATCGACACCGCGGGACGTCTGCATATCGACGAGGAACTCATGAGGGAGCTTACTGAGATCAAAGAGAAGATCCGGCCTCACGAAATCCTGTTTGTTGCCGATGCGATGCTCGGGCAGGACGCGGTGAAGAGCGCCCAGCAGTTCCACGAAAGGCTGGGATTTAACGGCTTCATCCTTACGAAAATGGACGGCGACGCGCGCGGCGGCGCGGCCCTTTCCATCAAACAAGTCACGGGTCAGCCGGTGAAGTTCGTGGGTATGGGCGAAAAGTACGATGCTTTAGAAGTCTTCCACCCCGACCGGCTGGCGTCGCGAATCATTGGAATGGGTGACGTTATGTCCCTCATCGAGAAGGCCCAGGAAGTCGTCGATCAAAAGCAGGCACTGGAGACTCTGAAAAAGGACACCTTCACGTTGGAGGACTTCCGGGATCAGCTTCGGCAGATCAAGAAGCTTGGAACCATGGAACAGATTCTCGGTATGCTTCCCAGCGTCGGACCTTTCAAAGATATGCAGAAGGCGAAGGTCGACGAAAAGGAGCTTGTCCGGACTGAAGCGATCATCGATTCCATGACGCGCAAGGAGCGCCGGAATCACCAAATCATCAATGGAAGCCGGCGAAAACGAATCGCTAAAGGCAGCGGCACCAGCGTCCAGGAGGTGAATCAACTTCTGAAGCAATACGTGCAAGCTCAGAAAATGATGAAAACAATGAAGAGCAGCTTCTTCGGAAAACGTATGAAGGGCATGAAGATGCCGTTTTGAGTGTTGGCATCCCCGGCCGGATTCCGTTTATAATCTACAGGTTTCTCTATAGGTAAGGAGGCAAACTGTTTGGTCACAATTCGTCTGGCCCGTATCGGGTCTAAGAAACGTCCCTATTACCGGATTGTGGTTATCGATAAGCGGCGGGCGCGCAATGGGCGCTTTCTCGAAATACTCGGGCAATACAACCCGATTGCAAACCCTACGCAGATTGAGATCAACCCGGAACGGGCGCAGTATTGGCTGTCGAAGGGTGCCGAGCCCTCGGAGACGGTACGCAGCATTCTCCGCAAGAAGGAGATTGTGAAGTAAACGTCAGTCGACGTTGAGGGCTCTCAGCTCCCTCTTTGCTCTGGACTCATAATCGTTCAGGCTCACATTCCGTTTGAGGAAGTTGAAGTGGACATGGGAGGCAGCTATGAAGGAGCTCATTGAGCAAATCGCTAAAGCTCTGGTTGACAGTCCGGATGAAGTGTCTGTGGCTGCGATTGAAGGGGAACAAACGACCGTACTCGAGCTCAGGGTTGCCCCAAGTGACCTCGGCAAGGTTATTGGAAAGCAAGGAAGAACCGCGCGGTCAATTCGTACAATTCTTGGCGCGGCGGGCATGAAGCTCAAAAAGCGGTTTACGTTGGAGATCCTGGAGTAGTACTCCATAAATACTGGCGAAGCGCCTTTCATTCGAATAGCACGCGTCACAAGACCTCAGGGTTTGAAGGGCGCGATGCGTGTCGACCCGCTTTTCGACGATGATCGCGTATTCGCCCCGGAACGTCGAGTGACGATCCTTCACGGAGCCGTCAAAGAGACCGTCCGGATTGAATTCTCTCGGAGACAACACGGACGGCTGATTCTCAAACTGCAGGGCATTGATTCAATCTCGCAGGTGGAGTTTCTGGTCGGTGCCGAGTTGGGTGTTTCGGAAGAGCAACTTCCCCCCGCGGAAGAAGGTCTTTTCTACACTTTCAAGCTCAGAGGCTGCGATGTTGTGGCAGCCGATGGCAAGTCCCTGGGAACCGTCAGCGAAGTTCTCGATAGCGGAGGGACGCACATTTTGAAGGTGGACGGCGCGGGCGGCGAGATCCTGATTCCGTTTGCTCAACCTTATCTTCGGAGAGTGGACGTCGGACAGCGACGCATTGAAGTGGACCTGCCCGAGGGACTCGCGGATTTGAACAAGTGATCGCTTTTGATGTGATCACGATCTTTCCGGAGTTCTTCCGCGGGCCTTTTGATTACGGCGTTATCCGGCGGGGTCGCGAGAAGGGGCTGCTGCAAACGCGAGTGCACGACCTCCGGGGCTTTACGTCGGACCGTCACCGAACAGTGGATGACCGGCCCTTTGGCGGCGGCGAGGGAATGGTGCTCAAACCTGAGCCTCTGTTTGCAGCCGTGGAGTCTATTTGTGACTCGGAAAGTGAGCTGGGCAGCGTCGAGGTCGTCGTGCTGAGCGCTTCCGGAACGCGGTTCACCCAGAGTGAAGCGCTGCGGCTTTCGAAAGCCAGGCAGGTCATTCTGATCTGCGGCCGGTACGAAGGGATTGACGAAAGAGTCGTCGAACATCTGGCAACAGCTGAGCTGTCAGTCGGCGATTTCGTTCTGTCCGGTGGTGAGATTGGCGCTGTTGTCATTGTGGATGCGGTAGCGCGTTACGTGCCAGGTGTGGTGGGCAAGCAAGAGTCGATTTTGAAAGATTCGTTCTCGGATCCGGCAGCACTGGAACCGAGAGTGGAGCATCCACACTACACGCGACCGGCAGAATTTCGTGGTTGGTCGGTGCCGGAAGTCCTGATCTCCGGAGATCACGAGGCTGTCCGTAAGTGGCGCGAAGACGCCGCCCGTTGGAAGACGGAAAAAAACAGACCGGATTTAGTAAAGTGAGGCACTTATGAACGTACTCGACATGATCGAAAGACAGCAATTGCGGACCGATATTCCGAGCTTCAAGCCGGGCGACACGGTGAAGGTCCACGTGAAGATCAAAGAAGGCGACAAGGAACGTATCCAGATTTTTGAAGGGATCTGCATCGGAATCAAGCATGGCGGTAACCGCACGACCTTCACCGTCCGAAAGATCTCGTTCGGTCACGGTGTCGAGCGCATCTTCCCTTTGCATTCCCGCACCATCGACAAAGTGGAACTGGTCCGATCCGGCCGTGTGCGACGCGCGAAGCTGTACTACATTCGCGAACTACGCGGTAAGGCTGCCCGTATCCGTGAGGTCAAGGAAGGGAAAGAAGCAAAGTCTGCCGCGCAATAAATGGCTCGACTCCTTTCGGTTGCATCGATCTTTTTCTGTTTTGAAATCGGTTTGTTCCTCGTGTTTATTCCCTGGTCGGAACTTTGGGAAGGCAACTATCTTCTCAATTACATTCCCGCGTTCCGACAGATTGTCCTCCATAGCTTTTTCCGCACGGGTGTCACCGCTCTCGGCGGTATCGATATTCTGATCGGTATCTCTGAACTCAGAAACTTCGTCAGATCTCTTCGAGCTTCACGACGGACTGCGGAATGATCCGCTGCTACGTGACGGATCGCCGTCACGGAGATCTCCTGTCTCATGTGAACATCGCAATCCGCTCGGGCATAGAAATTATCCAGGTGCGCGAGAAGGATCTCGATGCCCGTGAACTCTACGAGTTGGTGTGTCGGGTCCGCGATGCTGCCTCCGGAACTGCGACAAAAATCCTGGTAAACGACCGATTGGATATTGCGCTGGCTGCAAACCTCGATGGCGTGCACCTGCCTGCGAATGGATTGCCTGCGGCGCGGGTGCGTCCGCTCGTTCGAGTAATGGGATGCTCAACGCACACTCTCGAGGAGGCACAGGACGCCGAACACGCAGGCGCCGACTTCGTCATCTTTGGTCCGGTCTTCGAAACGCCAGGCAAGAATCCCGTGGGCCTTGATGCGTTACGAGAGGTGTGTGCTGCGGTGGGTATTCCGGTTCTGGCGATCGGCGGCATCACTCTGGAGAACACTAACGAGGTTATCGCTGCCGGCGCTTCCGGTATTGCTGCCATCCGCCTTTTCCAGAGAGGGTAATTGCCGATAGTTTCATGGGACGATATAGTTCTTCGCACCATTGTGGTTTGACGATATTCTTCGGCCTCATCACGGATATCATCCTAAAACTCATCCAAACCCGAGGAGGTAAGCCATGGGTCAGAGTCGTGTGAACAACGGCGTCAACGTAGAGGCGTTACTCGAGGCGCGAAAGGCGCTCGCCGGCGCGCCGGAGGCCGCCAAGTTCAAGTGGCGGGCATCATGCAAATGGAAGAACGGCACGCACAGCCAGACCAGTATTCGGGGATTTCACGGGCTCGGTCAGGAACAGCAACACAAGACCGAGTTCTTCTTTGACGCGGATCATCCGGAAATTTTCGCGTCGGAGGATCACGGTGCAACGCCGATCGAATTCGTTCTCGTCGGCCTGGCGAGCTGCCTCACGGCCGGTGTCGCGGCGGTCGCGCAGAATCGGGGAATCCAGTTGCGCTCAGTCGAGGCTCAGCTCGAGGGAGCGATGGACATTCAGGGCATTCTCGGAATGGACAGCGACGTTCGAAACGGCTATGACGACATCAAGGTGACGTTCAACATCGACGCCGACGCCTCGCCGCAGGATATCGAGGCGCTGGTGGCGCAATCTCAGAAACGATCCGCTGTCTACGACGTTCTTACGAATCCGACGAACGTGACCGTCGAGGTTAACCCCTCGCGGCAACGGACATCGGAGGCGTCATCGAACAGATAACCACGGTTGTCATTGGCGCCGGTCACGCCGGACTTGCAGCGAGCCGATTTCTGAGGGAGCGTTCCATCGATCACGTTGTCTTGGAACGCGGCCAGCCGGCCAATTCATGGCGCCGCGAACGCTGGGACTCACTGCGTCTCCTCACGCCCAACTGGCTGACGCAGCTTCCCGGTCAACGCTATCAAGGCGACGATCCCGACGGCTTCATGACCAGTGCCGAAGTGGCCGCGTTTGTTTCGGATTACGCCGACCGAACTTCGGCGCCGGTGCGCACACAGACCGCAGTGACTTCGGTTCGCGCCGGAGGCGACGGCTACCAGGTCTCGACGACTTCTGGTGACATCAGCTGTCGATGTCTGGTGCTGGCGAGTGGCGCATGCAATCTTCCCAATGTCCCCGCCATCCGTGAAGGTGTTCCACCGACAATCGAGTGCGTTACCCCAATGGACTATGGCCGGCCGGATCGATTGCCCCAGGGAGCAGTACTGGTGGTCGGCGCTTCCGCCACGGGCGTGCAACTGGCCGAAGAGATCCAACTATCGGGACATCCCGTGACGCTTTCCGTCGGGGAGCATGTGCGACTTCCGAGAACGTATCGCGGCCGTGATGTCCTATGGTGGATGAGTGCTTCGGGTGTATGGGACGAACGCTACGACGAAATCGACGATATCAATCGCGCCCGCGGACTGCCCTCACCGCAACTCGTTGGGAAGCCCGAACGTACGACGTTGGATCTCAATGTCCTTGGCGAGCTCGGAGTCCGGCTGGTGGGAAGGTGGTCTGCAGTGCGCGACGGCAGGGCACTCTTTTCAGGGGGTCTGCGCAATCAGTTCACTCTGGCCGATCTCAAGATGAACCGTCTTCTCGACACGTTTGATTCATGGGCTCGGGCGAATGGACGGGACGAAGTAGGGCCTCCGGAACGGTTCGAACCTACACGGGTGCCGGACTCGAAACTCGAACTGGACCTGAAAAGCGGTGAAATCCGTTCGATTGTCTGGGCGACGGGTTTCCGGCCGGATTACAGCTGGCTCCACGTACCTGTCCTCGACCAGAAAGGCCGGCTGCGCCACGATGGTGGAGTAGTCGCCGCGCCTGGTCTGTACGCGATCGGTCTCCCGTTTCTTCGAAGACGAAAATCGAGTTTTATCTGTGGCGCGGAGGATGACGCTCGAGATCTAGTCGACCACCTTGCGGCCCATCTTGACGCCAGCTCTTCACCTCGGCTGTCTCCTTCTTCATCTCGTCACTCAGGGACCGGTGAAGCTCCGCCACGCTAGTAAGATCCCAATTGTAGGACGCGATCGCGTCGGTGACGTCGAACAGAGTCATGGCGAGATCGTCGCGGGCTTGCTGGTACCCGGCCAGCGCGCTGTCGTTTCCCTGGGCGGCCGCACTGGCGAGTAACTCCGCGCCGATCAAGGCATCGGTCATACCGTGTGCGGTGAGGGGATCCTTGAAATAGCCGGCGTCGCCGACTAGCGCCCAGCCCGGCCCCCACGATTGCCGGAAGAATCCAACCTGGCCGGCGAATCCGCGATACCTCTCGACTTGCGTGGCACGTTCGACGACGGCCGCCAGGCCAGGGTTACATTCCTTCAGCAGGCGTTGATAACCGGTGGCAACGTCGACGCCAACCTCTTCATGGAAGCGGCTCTGCGACACCGAAACGAATACGCAGGCCAGTCCATCGTTCGTTGGAATCACACCAACACTCACGCCGGGTCGGTAACACCAGTGATAACCATCGATATCGGTATTCCCCCAGTAGTTGAAGACAACGCCAGTAGCGTGAAGCCCCCTCTTGTAGGGTTCCGCACCAACAAGGCCGGCGACAGTGGAGTGGATGCCGTCGGCCCCGATCACGAGCCCCGCCGCAACTGCAAACTCTTCTCCGCTCGCGGATCGAAGACGTGCGCCACAAACTCGGCTTTCTGAACGGGCAAGATCCACGAGCCGGGTCTCATAGACCACGTCGGCGCCTGCAGATCGGGCGGCGTCCACTAGCAGCCGGTCGATAACTTTCCGTCGCGGAGCGTACAGTCCGTCGACGCCGTCTTTGGGTTTAATCTGAATCTCGATCTTTTCGTCGCCGTAGTGGAACGCGGTGGATCGTACCGTGGGTGTACCGGCCGCCTTGATTCCGTCGAGGATTCCCCAGCGATGAAGCTGGAGCACTCCTCCGCGCATGAGTGCATGTGTCGACAGCGTATCGGCGCCGTAGCGTTCACGGTCGACCACGAGGACGCGAAACCCGCGGCGGGCGAGCAGCATCGCGGTGGCGGCGCCGGCGCATCGGGCACCGACCACGACGACGTCGTAACGACTTGATGTGCTCCTGGTCTCGTGTTCGTGTTCCATCGCCCCGATATCGTACAGCCAGATGGTCGGTAAGCTGTAGACTGGATCGCGTCGACATGGGAGAGAACATGAGCGATCAGCATAGTGTATGGCCGTACGGTATGCCGAAAGTAGGTCAGGTGGCGGAGCGCTCGCGCAAGGTAAACGCGACCGATATTCAATTATTCACAGAGATCAGCGGAGACCGGAATCCACTGCATTACGACGAAGAGATCGCGAAAGCGAGCCGTTTTGGAGAGATCGTCGTGCAGGGAGGCGTAACAAGCGCCATTCTCAATGCTGTGGTTGCCGAAGACCTCCCCGGCCCGGGAACGGTCTTTCTCCAGGTGAACTGGAGCTTCAAGGCCCCGGTGCGGCCGGGCGATACAATAACGGGACGGGCCGAAGTGGTCGAAGCGCGAAACGACAAACCGATCACCCGGCTGAGAACGACCGTTACCCGCCACGACGGAACGATTGTCCTGGAAGGCGATGCGGTTTGTTACACCATGCCAATCCCGAGGAAGTAGCGCCTGAACCGAACCTGTCTCCTCTCGGTCTATAATTCACGGACTTTCAAACGGAAGTTTCGCGAATGATCTTCTTGCTCGCCGTCGTATTGCTCCAGGCTCCGCCGTCCTTCGGGAGCATCCGCGGCGTTGTACTCAACGCCGAAAATGCACCGCTTAACGGCGCTCGACTCGAACTGACCGGGCCGGATGGCGTTCTGGTGATTCGATCGAACGACGAAGGACAGTTCGCCTTTTCGAATTTGGCGCCAGGCGGGTACCGACTTTCCGTAAAGAAGGACGGCTACGTTCGTGAAGAGTACGGCCAGAAGAAACCTGGTAGCACCGGCGCTCCAATTATCCTTGAAGATGGAACGGCCGTCCCCGCCTTTGTCTTTCGCCTGCAGCGAGCCGCGACCATCTCGGGCGAGATACGCAATGACGACGGATTTCCCGTCGCCAACATACTTGTTCAGGCGATGCGACAAGGCTACGGACCGCGCGGCAACCGTACGGTTACCCTGTTTTCCAACACGCTGACAGATGACAAAGGGAACTACCATCTGTACTGGCTGGATCCAGGCGATTATTACGTCAACGCGTCGTATCTTCCCCAACTGCCGACGCCGGTTAACGCCAACGAGAATGTCCCGCGATCCGCGTATGCGGCCACTTACTTCCCCGGAACCAGAAACGCTATCGATGCGGAGCTCGTGCACCTGGAAGCAGGAAACGGCCGCGACGTTAATTTCCGCCTTCAAAGATCACCTGCGGTGACGGTTCGCGGCACCGTCTATAACGTGCTCTCGGGAGAGCCGATTCCCGCCAGGGTGACATTGAAATCTCCCGAGCACTCGGGAAGCACAGGGCATTACGACGCGGATGCGGATGCGAAGGGTGCGTTTGAAATGGCTGGGATCACGCCGGGTACGTACGTGTTGTCGGCAACTTCTCTTTCGGGAGACGGTGAACTCGGGTATTCAAAGATCGATGTCTCGAACATCGATCGGACACGCGCCGACGTCATCATCGGGCCCGGAGTCACCGTCAACGTCCGGCTATTCGGACAGGTTCCGGCATCGACCAACCTCCGTGGCCTCAGGGTGTCCTTAGTGCCGCTCGAAACGTATATCCCAAGTTCCGCAATCTCGATAACTCAAGCGAACGGCACGATCATCGTGCCAAACGTCCAACCTGGAGACTATCTGCTTCAGGTCTCCGGCCTCCCTGAAAATGCGTATGTGAGGAGTGCGCGTTCAGGTGCACGAGATGTTTTGGAACAATCGGTGAACGTGCAGTACGAGGACAATCCTCCCGTTGATATTCAACTCGCTTTTGATGGCGGCCAGATCGCAGGCACGGTAACGAATGCCGCAGGACAAGCACTTGATGGCGCAACGATCACCCTTGTACCGGATCCGCTACGCCGGCATCGGGCCGATCAATATCGCGTGGCGACCGCAGACAAAGATGGGCGCTTCTCCATAAGCGGCATCCCTCCCGGGGATTACAAGGTATTCGCGTGGGACTCCATTGAGACAAACGCGTGGATGAATGCCGACTTCATGAGGCCGTACGAGGACGTAGGGGCACCGGCAACAATCGGCGCGAACGCGAAAATTCCAACCCAGATCCGGGCAATTCCGGCAACGCGGTAATCTTCGTCTAAAGTCCTTCTCCCCCGGGAGAAGGTGGCCCGAAGGGCCGGATGAGGGATTTGCAAGCACCGAACACCCCTCCATGCATTGCGGTCTTGACTGCGCACCGACCTTTTGGCACGTTACTCCGCACTGACATGACTGAGGACCGATCGATTACACCGGGAACGCGGCTGGGGCCGTACGAAATAACTGGCCGGATCGATTCAGGCGGCATGGGCGACGTGTATCGTGCGCGCGATCCGCGGATCGGCCGCGACGTCGCCGTTAAGGTCTTGCGGGATGCCGATAGCGGCGATCGCTCACGGCTGCAGCGTTTTGAGGATGAAGCGCGTGCAGCCGGAGCATTGGGACATCCCAACATTCTCATCGTGTACGACGTCGGGCGGGACGGCGAGACTCCGTATCTTGTCAGCGAATTGCTGGAAGGGCAAACGCTGAGGGATGTCCTCAACGATATGGTCACAGTGCCGGTGCGCAAGGCGCTCGAATGGTCCATACAGATCGCCCAGGGACTGGCAGCCGCACACGACAAGGGGCTGGTTCATCGCGACCTTAAGCCGAAGAACCTGTTCATCACACGCGATGGCCGCGTCAAGATTCTGGATTTTGGCCTGGCGAAACTGGTGAAGCCCGCTCGCGACAACGAAGTGACCGCAACAATGGCCGAGCGGACGGAGAGCGGCGTTGTGCTCGGAACCGTGGGCTACATGGCGCCCGAGCAAGTGCGAGGACTAGCAGTTGACGCGCGTGCCGATATCTTTGCGTTAGGGATCGTTCTGCACGAAATGCTAGCCGGCGCGGCGCCCTTCGAGCGCGACACAGCGGCGGAATCGCTCACGGCGATCCTGAAAGAGGATCCACCAGCGCTGCCGCGATCGGTGGCGCCTGCGATCGACCGGATTGTCCGGCGGTGTCTCGAGAAACGTCCCGAAGAACGCTTTCATTCAGCGCACGACCTGAGTCTGGCTCTCGAAGCTTTGACTGGTGGAAGCGGGGTGATCGCCGAACCCCCTTCAGCGACGCCGTCGGCGCGAATATCACGCCGGAAGATTCTCGCGGGTGGTGCCGTATTTGGATTGGGCGCTGGACTCGGGGCAGGAGCATTTTTGTGGAGATCCGGGAAACCAGCCTCGCTTCCGTCGTACCAGCGCCTGACGTATCGGCGAGGACTGGTTCGGACAGCGCGCTTCGCCCCTGATTACAAAACGATCTATTACGGAGCGCTTTGGGACGGCGACGTTTGCCGCGTCTATGCCGCGCGACCGGAAACACCGGAGTCCGGTCCGGTGCAGAATTTGCCACCCGCTACGCCGTTGGCGATCTCGTCTTCTGGCGAATTGGCGCTTTCTCTCGGTACGCAGTTCAGAAGCGTCATGCCGTACGGAACCCTGGCCCGCGTTTCACTGACCGGCGGTGCGCCGCGTGAGCTGGCCGAAGGAGTCAAGTACGCAGACTTTTCCCCGGATGGACGCGACCTCGCTGTCATCCGTCTTGTGAACGGCGTTGAGCAGCTCGAGTTCCCACTCGGCAACGTCATTGCGAAGCCTGCTGCGCCGGGGGGCGGATTCAGCTTTCCAAGAGTCTCGCGCGACGGGACCAAGGTGGCCTGTTTCGAACTCGCATCCGCCGCATATTTGGCCGGAACTGTTGTGGTAGTCGATCGCAACGGCGTCAAACGAGCGGTGTCACCCCAGTATTTCAACTGCTTTGGGCTGGCATGGAATGGCGATGAAATCTGGTTCACGGCTGCCGGCGAAACGCCCTTATTTCGCGACGCGATTTATGCGACCGGCGGAGATGGCGTACCGCGTCAGGTCGCGCGGCTTCCGGGAAACGCCAGTCTTCATGACGTCGCGCCCGATGGTCGCTTCATCATGGCGAGGACTGACGATCGGGGAGGAATTGCGGCATTCTCGCCGGGTGACGCAGCCGAGCAAGATCTCTCCTGGCTCGATTTGCCGGTTCTTGCCGACATCTCCAGCGATGGCAGCATTCTCTTTTGGGAGGCGGGCGTCGGTGGGGGCGTGCAAGGCTCTGTCTACATTCGCCACGCATCGTCGCCTTCGGCGGTTCGCCTCGGGGACGGCCGCGCGCTCGCCTTATCGCCCGATCGTCACTGGGCATTGGCCGTGGACCCTGGCCCCTTTCAGGGCGGCAAATATCTCGACCTGTTACCCGTCGGCGCCGGACCGATGCGTCGCATCGAACGCTCCGGCGTTACCTACGTAAACGCGCGCTGGCTGCCTGATGGCAAACGAATTGTCCTTCAGGCGCGAGAGGCGTCTCATCAGTCGCGTCTCTACGAGCTCACACTCGAGGACGGAGGGATGCGGCCGTTTACTCCAGAAATCCCGAATAGTTCCTGGGCAGTCTCTCCCGATGGGACTCGGGCGGCGGTCGCCAGTGGGTCCAAAGTCGAGATCCATTTTGTAAGTGGGAATCAGGCGCCGCAGAGCGTGCCGAATCTGAACAGCCCGCAATCGCTCATTACCTGGATCGAACGTGGGTTGCTCGTGCATGAGGGCACGGATCCCGCGGCGCTTGGCCGAGTATTCCTCATCGATGTGCGGACGGGATCACGGACTCTCTGGAAGGAGATTCTGCCGCGCGACCCAGCCGGGATCATGAGCATGGTCAACCTCGTCGTCACACCGGATGGCCTATCATATGCGTATTGGTGGGCCCGCGCGTTGAGCGACTTGTATCTCGCGACAGTTTGATCCGGGCTGCTCATTCGCCTAGCCGTGCAAAACTGGCCCCTAGCGCCATCCTATACAACGCGGCTAATCGATGAAGGTTTTAAGCACAGCCGCCATCGCTGCTCTTGGGTCCCCTGCATTGGTAACCGCACGTCCCACCACGATGTAATCGGCTCCTGAAGCAATGGCTTCTCGCGGCGTCGCAGTCCGCTGTTGATCATCAGAGGACTGGCCGGGCATGCGAATCCCCGGGGTAACGATCCTGAACGCGCGGCCAACCGCACTACGAATCATCTGAATTTCGCGCGGTGAGCAAACTACACCATCGAGTCCACTGTTCTCGGCGAGCCTCGCCATACGCAGAACCTGCGTCTCCATGTTCGAGCTGATTCCAACTTCACCCAGAGACTTGTCATCAAGGCTGGTCAGCACCGTAATACCGACCACGAGAGGTTTCGCGCTGCCAAACTTCTCGCGCAACTCGGAGGCGACAGCATGCATCATCACCGCACCGCCGGCCGTATGAATCGTCATCATCGAAACCCCAAGCTTCGCTGCTTCCGCTGCTGCGTTCTTCACCGTATTGGGGATGTCGTGAAACTTCAGGTCGAGGAAAACCTTGCCGCCCGCCTTGATAATTTCCATCACCAGCGAAGGCCCCTCAGCCGTAAAGAGCTGCATCCCCACCTTGAACATTCCGACCGAATCATGGAGTAGCCGGACAAGATCCAGCGCTTCGTTACGGCTGCCGACATCCAAAGCAATGCAAACCTTCTCTTTCATACTTTCATCTTTCCGATGACATCCTTTAGGGAAGTAAATCCGCGTTTGGCCATGAACTTCTCCAAGCCATCCAAAACCCGGAGCGGAGCGCGAGGATCCTGAAAATTCGCAGTGCCGATCTGCACCGCGCACGCTCCTGCGAGGAAATACTCGACAGCATCCTCTGCGTTAAAAATTCCTCCCAGTCCGATGACTGGAATCTTGACGGCGCGAACACACTGGTAAACCAGCCGGAGCGTGATGGGTTTGATCGCAGGACCGGAGAGACCTCCGGTAACATTGTGAATTCGCGGCATAAAGGTCTCGGTGTCGATCGCCATCGCGACATAGGTATTCGCCACGGTTAGCGCATCGGCCCCCGCATCTTCGGCCGCGCGGGCAAGCTCCGCGATGTCGGTAACGTTCGGCGACATCTTTACGATCAGGGGACGCCTGGATCGCACCTTGAGCATCTTCGTAAGGCTGTGCGTGAGTTGCGGATTTGTTCCGAACGTCATGCCGCCGTGCTTCGTATTCGGACAGGAGATGTTCAGCTCATAAGCAGCGATGCCTTCGCAGGAATTCAGTTTGTCGATAACCTCCGCGTATTCTTCTTCGGCAAACCCGAAGACGTTCACAAAGATGCTGCAACCGATGTCGCGAAGCGCTGGCATCTTGTCGCGGATGAACGCATCGACTCCGACATTCTCGAGCCCGATGGAATTGATCATTCCCGAAGCTGTGGGGAACAGGCGGGGCGGCTCATTTCCTGCGATCGGCGTCGCCGAGGTTCCTTTCACAACGACGGCGCCAATGCGTTTCAGGTCGAGAAAACGTTTGAATTCTTCACCATAGCCAAAGGTGCCGCTGGCAGCAATGACGGGGCTTTTCAAACGAATCCCGGCGAATTCCGCCGTCAGATCGGGCGCCTGGCTCATATGGGCTAACGGAATTTAGCATAGAATCTCGGCGAGGACGGCACCGTAGCGGAGCTATCAACATTTGCGGGCAAATTGGGGGCGGAGGGGTGTAGTCTCGCCGCGGTTCCGATTCGATCGACAATCAGTGAAGCAACTGGGCTCTGTCCGCGGTCTCGTGCCAGAACCCCCAGACGAGCGCGTCAGCCCACAACCTGCTCCATCCCCGAAACATATTCCTCGTGGGGCGCTGTGCCCACATATTGATTTTGGCTGGTTCTGCTTCATCTTCGCCGTGCGGATCAAGCTCCGGCCGGAAATAGCGGATACGGAGCGGAGGATTCGGGACGAAGCCGGGATTCTTCAACAGCGATCTCAGCACTTCGCGGTAGAACGCGGGATCCTCGATCTGATCCGTTGCTGCCACGAGCCAGTACTTGAACCCGCCGGAGAACACAAAGTAGGCACGGTGGCCGATGTACAAGGCCCACACGTATAGGCGAGTAACCGAGGAGTGGTTTCCCCACTCCAATTCCGCAAGTTTCTCCATCTGCCAGTGGTTTTGGAGGAACCACACTCGTGGAATCTCCAGCTCACGCAGTTCCTGGTCGGTTTCAGCAGCGGAGGTTAACCATTCGTCAATTTCCAGCTGATGATCCGGGTACAGGATTGCGCCCCGCCTGAAGGAATTCCTCACGCAGAATGGTTGTGCAAGTCGTTCCGAAAGATTCTCCCATGACATTTGTTTCAATCTTATCGCTCGAGAAATATCGTGTCACGATATTTCTATCCCTGCGTAGTCGGGAAAGACCAGTCGAAGGTTTCAGGTCGAGAAAAATGGTGAAGTGTCATAGGCAAAGGTACCGCTGGCGGCAGTGACGGGGCTTTTCAGACGCGACCACGCGAATCCGCGGTCAGATCGTGCGCCTGACTCATATGGGCCAACGGAATTTAGCATATAATCTCGGCGACCATGGCACTGAAGCTGAGCTATCAACTCATGACGGCGAGTGAAGTGCGTGGCACGCTGGAAGCTCTTGCCAATGAGATTGTGTCGGCACACGAAGGCCGTCAGGTTGTGCTCCTCGGGATACAGCGCAGGGGTATTCCGATGGCGCAGCGCATAGCCGGGCACATTGGGGCAAGGACCGGGCACCAGCCCAAGATGGGAATGCTCGACATCAACCTGTATAGGGATGATCTGACCAAGGTTGCCACACAGCCCGTCGTTCATCGAACGGATATTCCGGCAGACATCGATGACAAAGACGTCATTCTTGTCGATGACGTTCTCTATACGGGGCGCACGGTGGGCGCTGCGCTTCGGGCTCTGATCGACTTTGGGCGGATGAGAACGATTCAACTGGCGGTGTTTGTGGATCGAGGACACCGCGAAATGCCCATCGAAGCGAACTTCATAGGCCGGAAGATCACCACGAAAGATACTGAAGTTGTCGAGGTCCGGTTGACGGAGATCGACGGCGAAGACGCGATCTATGTGATGGAAAAGACGTGAAGCGAAAAGATCTGCTCGGAATCCAGGAGCTTGCCCACGAAGAGATCCTGGAGATATTGGATACCGCCGAGACGCTGCAGGAAATTTCAACACGACCCATAAAAAAAGTCCCCACATTGCGGGGAAAAACGCTCATTAATCTTTTCTTTGAAGCCTCGACCCGCACGCGTACCTCCTTTGAGATTGCAGGCAAGCGTTTGTCGGCTGATGTCGTCAATGTCACCGCATCGACAAGCAGCGTTTCGAAAGGTGAAACGCTCATAGATACGGCCAGGACGCTTGAGGCGATGGCGGCGGACTGCGTCGTCATCCGGCACAGCTCATCGGGAGCGCCGCACACCATCGCACGCATGACAAAGGCGCGTGTTATCAATGCGGGTGACGGAGCTCACGAGCATCCGACACAAGCTCTTTTGGACGCGCTGACGATCCGTCAACGGAAGGGCAGACTCGACGGGCTCAAAGTTGCGATTGTCGGGGACATTGCGCATAGCCGCGTCGCCAGGTCCAACGCGCATCTGCTTACGAAGTGCAAATCTCATGTGTGGCTCTGTTCGGCTCCTACATTGATGCCCGTGGGAGGTCAGGAGTTGGTCCGGGAAAACTGTGAATTCCTGCATCGAACGTACTCCATGGAAGAAGCCCTGGAGGGCGCCGATGTCATCATGATGCTGCGCGTCCAGTTCGAGCGTATGGACGAATCGTTCTTTCCATCCGTGCGGGAATACTTCCGGTACTACGGCCTGACACGTGCGAAAGTCGCACGGGCAAATCCGGAGGCGATCATCATGCATCCCGGCCCCATGAATCGTGGTGTGGAAATTGCCACGGATGTAGCGGATGGGCCGTACTCCGTCATCCTTGACCAGGTCTCTGCCGGAGTCGCGGTGAGGATGGCTATTCTCTTTCTGATGCTGGGAGGCCAGGGCTCGTGAACTTGCTCGTCAAAAATGGCCGCGTGGTGGATCCTGCCCGCAAGATCGATACGGTTACCGACATCCTGATCCGCGAGGGCAAGATCCGCTCGATCGGTAAACTCGATAATGCCGATGTGCCGCAGTTTGACGCGACAGGGCTCATCGTCGCTCCTGGGTTTTTCGATATCCATGTGCATCTGCGAGAACCTGGCACCGAAGAAGCGGAAACCATTGCGACAGGGGGCGCTGCGGCGGTAGCCGGCGGATTTGTGGCTGTGGCTGCCATGCCGAATACCAAACCTCCGAACGATAATCCTTCCATCACGTCCTATATCGTTTCCGAGGCGCGACGCTCATCACCGGCGCTGGTCTTTCCGATCGGCGCGATCACAAAAGAACAGAAAGGCGAAACGCTCGCAGAGATTGGTGAGATGGTTGAGGCCGGCATTGCTGGAGTCTCCGATGACGGAAAGCCCGTGATGGACGGACGGTTGTTTCGCCGCGCCCTCGAATACGCACAACTCTTCGATCTGCCGGTAATTCAACATTGCGAGGATCTCCACCTTTCCAAGGGCGGAGTCATGCATGAGGGCGCGATGTCGGCGCGGCTTGGACTTAAAGGAATTCCCGCAGCGGCCGAAGACACGATGGTTTCGCGTGATCTCATTCTCGCTGAAGCGACCGGCGGAAAATATCATGTGGCACACTTGAGCACGCGCCGCGCCGTCGAAATGGTGCGAGCCGCTAAAGCGCAGGGCATGAAGATTACTGCGGAAGTGACGCCTCATCACTTCACACTTACGGATGCTGCGGTCTCTCAGTACGACACGAATGCAAAGATGAATCCGCCGCTTCGCAGCCAGGAAGACGTTGACGCGCTGCGCGCCGGCATTGCCGACGGAACAATAGACGTTATCGCTAGCGATCATGCCCCACATCACGTCAATCTAAAGATGCTCGAATTCGACAGGGCTCCTTTCGGAATTACCGGCCTTGAGACTGCGGTTGGCCTGGCGTTGACGCACTTGAAACTGCCGCCGGCTCGAATGATCGAAATGTTCTCCCTGAACCCTCAGAAGATTATGAAAGTCACACGCTGGGGAATATTCGAAGAAAGCGATGCGCACCTCACGATTCTGGATCTTTCACGGCAGTGGAAATTTGACGTCAGCCAGTCCCGTTCGAAGAGCCGCAACTCTCCCTTTCATGGCTCCGAACTGAAAGGCAAGGCTGTTGGTACAATAGTCAGCGGCAAAATCGTCTATGAGGATCGCAAGTAGCCTCACTCTCGCGGGCTGGATAACATTCGCTTCAACGGCATGGGCGCAGGACTCTCAGTCCGTCGTGGATCGAATTTCGAATCACTCCGCCGTCAGGAACGCGCAACAATTCATCGACACAGACCACGACCGGATAGTTCGTGAAATCATTGCCATCAACGAGATTCCGGCGCCACCGTTTAAAGAAGGCGAACGCGCTCGGGCTTTCGCCCAGATGCTCAAGGACAGCGGCCTGACGAATGTCGAAATCGATCCTGAAGGAAATGTCCTCGGTTTGCGCAAAGGCACAGGCTCAGGGCCGCTTGTTGCCGTCGCTGCGCATCTCGATACAGTTTTTCCGGAAGGCACCGAGGTCCGGGTTAAGCGAGAAGGAAACCGGTTGCTTGCCCCCGGAGTGGGCGACAACGCTCGCAGTCTGGCCGTCGTGCTGGCGATCATCCGCGCACTCGAGAGTGCAAACGTCCAGACGACGGGTGACATTCTCTTTGTCGGAGACGTCGGAGAAGAGGGCCCTGGCGATCTGAGAGGCATTAAATATCTCTTCCAGAAGAGCCGCTACAAGGACCGCATTCGGATGTTCGTCTCGATCGACGGGGCCGGTAACGGAAGCGATATCGTCAATGGTGCACTCGGCAGCCGGCGGTACCGCGTTGTGTTTCGTGGCCCCGGCGGCCATAGCTACGGAGCATTCGGCCTCGTTAATCCCAGTTATGCGCTCGCCAAGGCGATGGACCGATTGTCGAAAATCGCCGTTCCCTCGTCACCGCGCACTACCTACAACGTCGGCGTGATCGGAGGCGGGACTTCCGTAAATTCTATTCCCAGCGAGGTGTGGATGGATGTGGATCTGCGATCCGAGTCGCCGCTACAGCTCAACAAGCTCGCAGACGAATTTATAAAGCAGGTACGCGCAGCCGCTGACGACGAAAACAAGGCGCGATCGACCAATCAGGGGAGAATCGAAGTCGATGCGAAGGTAATCGGCGAGCGTCCCTCCGGCGTCACGCCCGCAGACTCACCTATCGCCAGACTGGCGGCCGCCGCTACCAGCAGGTTCGGGTTGCTGCCGACCTTTAGTATGGGCAGCACCGACGCGAATATTCCCATCAGCCTGGGCGTTCCCGCAATTACGATCGACTCCGGCGGTACCGGTGGCAGAGCCCACTCGCTGGACGAGTGGATAAACGTGGAAAAGGGCACCAGCGTTCGGGGAATTAATCTGGTAATGACCACGCTGTTGTCTCTGGCTGGCGTGCAGTAGCTGTGGCACCTCGGAGCGGTGCCACACTTCGAATCAGTAATAAGCGAGCGTCTCGATTCCCGATCCGGCCATAAACGTTCGCGTTACCTGGTTCTTCGTCATGTCGATCACCGAGATGGTCCCCTCTCCATGGTTCGAAACCAAGGCAGTCTTGCCATCGGCAGAGAAGGCAATACCGAATGCCTGCTGGCCAACGGTCAGAATCTTCTGGAGGGCGTGCAGGTTTTTTACATCGAAGATATTGGCTAAAGAGTTCATGTGATTGACGGTGATGAGCGTGGCGCCATCCGGGGAATAGCGCGCTCGAAACGGTCCTATGGTGTTCTTCTCGACTACAACGGTGTCGATGATTTTGTCCGTCGCCGTATCGATGACGTAGAACTGCGGATCCGTGAAATCGATTGCGATCACACGCCGGCCGTCGGGTGACGATGTGATTCCCTGGGTACCTTTCGGCATTGGAACACGACCAACCATCTTCCGCGCCTTCAGATCGATAACGCTGACAAACATTCGGTCGTTCTTATTAGCCACGTAGGCTTTGCTGCCGTCCGGCAGCACTGCCGCCCAATGGCCTGTGCCCTCCGTATCGATTGCATCCTGAATCTTCCCGGACTTTGGGTCGATAACGAGAAGCTTCCGGCTCAAATCGCACGAGGCATAGAGCAACCCCTTGTCATCCACCTGCAAGCCGTGAGGCGCTTCATAAGGAGAAACATCGATCGTGTTGCTGACCTTGCGGGTCGCGAGATCGATCGCAACGATTTTATGACCGGGGTTCGGATTCCGGCCATACACGCCGTCTCCATAAAGGGGAACAAACGCCGTTTTATGATCTGACGAGATCGCCAGTTCGTGTGGAGGCGCCTCGAGCTTGAGAGTGCTGATTTCCTTGAGGGTCGCGGGGTCGAAGAACCGCACAAAGCCACCGACTTTGTCGATCATGATCAGGCCGGCCGTACCTGTTGGATTGTTGGGGTCGGGCGCGGCAGCGACAACCGACACAGCGGCTACCGCCAGGACGATCAATAAAGCGCAAGTTCTCTTTCGCGTACTGTTCATCATGGATACCTCCCTGAAGCCGATGTGATTACGAATCCCGATGCACCGTGTCAGGTGAAAATGCGGGCAGACAAACGGCCATATATTCCGCGCCGCCATCTTCCGGTGAGCTGTACTGAACCCACTCGCCGCTGTTGACGATAACGGCCTGGCCTGCCCTCACATCGAGGGTCTCCGTCGCAGTTTTCACCCGAAGCATTCCCTTCAGAACAACGGTGAACTCATCAAACTCCGGTTTCTGACCGGGTTCGACCCAGCCGGCCGGGCTTTGCATCCGTGCAACGCTGGTAGACGCCGTCTTGCTGTTCACACGGCCGATGTATTCTTCGATGATCTTCGGCTTGTTGCCTGCTGCCTTAATGATTGAAGGTGCGGAAATTAGGGTTGCCATATCTACAGTGGATTGTCCGGCATTGCGATCGTGCGCCACATATGGGCAACAGGGCTGCCGTCGTTACCGAGACCCTCTTTAGGTTGCTTGAAGTGACGGCCGATGATCTCAAGGAACGGCTCGATTGTCACTGTCACGCCGGGTTCGAAGGCATAAAGATCATTCACGGTGACCATGCGAGGTTCGAGGTACCACTTGTGGTTCCTGAGCATCTTGTAGTCGGCCTGCATGTGAGGAAGGGGCACGTAGTCTTCACCGAAAATGTTCCGGTAAAGATCGGGATACTCGTAGCCGTGTTCCTTGTCTTCATAGAAACGTAGGGCTTGATGGTAACGAATCCCAAAGCTCGTCTTTTCGGGAACGTACGGCTCGTACATCTGAGCGCCCCAATAGCCGTGATCGGACTTTATGATCTCCTGCACCGTATCGTGCAGCAGGCACGCCAGAATAACTTCTTCAGTCATCTTGTTCTTCATCGCCCGGTTTGCGCTCTGCAGGCAATGGTTGGAGGTCGCCATAAACCGGAGTTTGAAAAAGTCCACGAGCGTGGGTTTGGCGGGCATTGGCGTCAGCTTTTTGACCTTCGTATCGGGCTGAGTGGTTAGAAAAAGGTTTCCCACGCCCCGGCGATAAAAGCGGGTCTCGATTTGCGCCTCTACCTGGGCCGCAGTAGGAAATTTCTGTGGCCCCGTCTGGCTACCGGCCGGATTGAGTTGCTGAATCATGTAGGATTCAAGCGCCTCAGCCTTTGCCTCGTGGCTCATTGCCTTGACGGCAGCTGCTCCGCCGAGACTCGTGATGAACAACCTTCGATCGATTTGCATGGTTCCTCCGGATTTAGGGCGAATTATATAGAATGAAAGCCTTTGGAGGGAAACATGGAGCTTCGAGACGCGACGGTGCTGGTCACAGGGGGAAGTAGCGGGATCGGCCTGGCGGTGGCGAAGGCGTTATCCGCAGCAGGCGCCCGGGTTGCAATCACAGGGAGAGATGAAAAACGTTTGATGGAAGCAGCTCATGGCCTGAAAGTGCTACCCGTGCGAGGCGACGTCAGCAACGAAGCGGATGTCCTTCGAACCTACGAGGAAGTCCTCCGTTCCTTTGGACACCTCGACGTCCTGGTCAACAATGCCGGGAAGGGTGTCTTCAAACCATTGATTGATATGCAGCGGGCGGACTTCGACGCAGTGCTGGCGACCAACATGACCGGCGCGATGCTGATGGCGCGTGAGGCTGCGAAGCACTTCATTACCCGAAAGCGCGGGAATATCGTCAACATCGGGTCGACGGCCAGCCATCGTGGGGCACCAAATGGCACGGCCTACTACGCCAGCAAGGCTGCCCTCCGCAGCATGACAGAATGCTGGCGGGCGGAACTGCGTCAACACAATATCAGGGTCTTCCTGATAAACCCGAGTGAGGTGGTTACGGGGTTTGCGGCCGCTTCGGGATTCGCCCAAAAGGATAATCCGACCAAGCTCAGAAGCGAGGACATCGCCCACGCCGTAAAGGCTGTCCTCGAGATGGACGATCGGGGTTTCACGACCGAAATAACAGTATTTGCCACAAATCCAAAGGACTAGTATCGTGTAGCCACCGCATATGAATAGGACGCGCAAAACGCTCATTGCCGTCGTCTCACTTCTGGCCGTGACGTGTGCGTTCCATGCGCAGGACATCGTCAAGACCATCCATGTTGGCGTCGATATTGTCTTGATTCCAACGACCGTGACCAACGATCGCGGGCAGTACATCAGCGGACTCGAGAAAAAGAATTTCCAAATCTTCGAGGATAAAATCGAGCAGGAAATTACTTACTTCTCTACTGAAGATGCGCCGATGAGTCTCGGCATCGTTTTGGATGCAAGCGGAAGCATGAACCCTATCATGGACCCTGCGCGCCGGAACGGCGGCGCATGTCTGAACATGGGTACGGAACAGGATGAGTACTTTCTGATCGTTTTCTCCGACAAGCTGAAAGTGAATACAGATTTCACGACGGATCTCCGAAAACTCCGCGCGCAAATGCTCACTGTGAATTCCAAGGGCAGCACGGCGCTCTATGATGCAATCTACGCGGGTCTTGCAAAAGTACGCGAAGGAACGAATCCGAGGAAAGCTCTTGTCGTGGTCAGCGATGGTTATGACAACAGCAGCCGATACACTGGAAAGAACGTGCGCGAAGCTTTGAAGGAGACTGATGTTCAGCTTTACCTGATCGGTAACGAAGGGGATGGCGCCCTCACGACGCTGGCTGAAACTTCCGGAGGACGATCCTTGTCACCGCGCGGACGAACCTTCGAGCTTGCAAACATCTGCACGGAGATCGTCAAAAATCTCAAGAATCAGTACCTCATCGGATACAAGTCCACGAATGAGGCCCAGGACGGCAAGTGGCGCAACGTCCGCGTAAAGTTAGACCCGCCTAAAGACGTGAAGCTGAACGTCCGCTCCAGAACCGGCTATTACGCCCGGAACGACAACCCGTAAGAACCGCCTCTAAACTGTTTCGAAAGGATGATCGAGGTTCTCAGGATCGTAGAGAATCCTCTGGCAGGCATCGCACGCAATAATCTGATCGTTCTTGCGAATCTCCTGAAACACCTGCGGTCGAATCCGGACCTGGCAGACTTCACAGACATAGTCTCGAGCGGCTGATATGCCGATGCCGCCTCTGAATTTGCGCACACGTTCGTAGCGCGGGAGCAGATCGCTCGATATCTGTGTTTCCAGGTCCCTGCGCTCGATGACGTACGACTGCATCGCGCTGACGTCCTTCTCGTGATCGCCTTCGAGTTCTCGCCGTTCCCGATCCACGCGTTGTTTGTCTTCCTTCAGCCGGGTCTCGGCGACATGAATCTCCTGCGCGCTGGATTCCGCTTCAAGCATGAGCGCCAGGATGCTGTCTTCGACCTTTCGTATTGCGGCCTGCGTGTGCTCGATTTCCTTCTGGAGAGCCTTGTATTCCTCGTTGGTCTTCACCGCGAGCATCTGCTCTCGATATTTTGAAATTTTGGCTTCGAGGCCACTCACTTCGCCTTCAAGTTTCTTTCGCGTTGCCTGATTGTTCTTGGATTTCTCCTGCGTGCTCGTGACCAGGGCACTGGCTTCGCGGAGCTTGTCGTCGAGAGCTTTGGAAATATTCGGGAACAGGTCGATTTTGGTTTTCAGCTGTTGGATATCCAGATCGATTGTCTGGAGGCGTATCAGTCGTTTCAAATCAGCGTTCATTGTACTTCGTATGGGCCCAGCAGGACTTGAACCTGCGACAGCCCGGTTATGAGCCGGGAGCTCTGACCAACTGAGCTATGGGCCCGCGCGCCCTGGAGCGCAATAAAAAAGGGCGGCTAAAAAGCCGCCCTAGAGTTTACCTTAATCCCTCCCGGTCCCATCGAGGAAAGCCCGCAATCTGCGGCTTCTGCTCGGGTGCCGCAACTTCCGAAGCGCTTTCGCTTCGATCTGGCGGATGCGTTCTCGGGTGACCGCGAAGTTCTGCCCGACCTCCTCGAGAGTATGTTCCGTGCCGTCTTCCAGACCAAATCGCATCTTGATCACGCGTTCCTCGCGCGGAGTCAGCGTATTCAAAACCTGCTCGGTCATCTCTTTGAGGTTGATATTGATGACTGCGTCCGCAGGTGAAACAACGCCGCGGTCCTCAATGAAGTCGCCGAGATGCGAATCCTCTTCTTCCCCGATGGGTGTTTCAAGGGAGATCGGCTCCTGAGCGATTTTCATTACCTTGCGGACTTTCGAAACGGGGATATCCATCCGCTTCGCAATTTCTTCACTGGTGGGCTCGCGTCCCAATTCCTGAACAAGGGCACGGGAGGTGCGGATCAACTTATTGATCGTTTCAATCATGTGCACCGGGATGCGGATTGTTCGGGCCTGATCTGCGATTGCACGCGTAATAGCCTGACGAATCCACCACGTTGCATACGTGGAAAACTTGTAGCCGCGACGATATTCGAACTTGTCCACGGCCTTCATGAGGCCGATATTGCCTTCCTGGATAAGATCGAGAAATTGAAGACCGCGATTGGTGTACTTCTTCGCGATAGAAACGACAAGGCGAAGGTTGGCTTCGACCAGCTCACGTTTCGCAATCTCCGCCTGGATCTGACCCTGCACCATCGTCTGATGCGTGCGCTTCAATTCCAGAGCCGTGGATTTGGTTTCCTCTTCGACGACCTCGATTCTCTTCTTGAGCGCGTGGATCTCTTTAAGGATTCCCTTCTTCGCTTCTTTGCGTGAGCGATCGGCCTTCGCTTCCAGTTTGGTAAGTTCACGTTCGAGCGGGCGGACCCGCTCGACCGTGGCCTTCATCAAGTCCATCAATCGCTGCTTCTCGATGTTGGAGAAGTCCAGGGAGCGAACCATGCGGGACAACTCGACCCGAGTACGGCCAAGGTGCCAGCGGGCGCGAACCTGGCCCTTCTTGACTTTTGGCACTCCGGCCAGCTTCATTCGCAGCTGCTTTACCTTCTTGTAGGTTTTGGAGATGTTGTCGATCTTGACCAGTGTTTCTTCGAGTCGTTCTTCGACTTTCTCGTCAGTGAGTTCTTCGTCCGTGAACTGAATAAGATCTTTAATGATGCTGGGGTCCTGCAGCAGTTGCTCCCCCAGCGTTATGATTTCCGTCACGATAACGGGAGATCGCGAAAGAGATTTCAGTACCTTAAGCTGGCCACGTTCGATGCGCTTGGCAATTTCCACCTCGCCGTCGCGCGTGAGGAGGGGTACGGTTCCCATTTCGCGAAGGTACATGCGGACGGGATCATTAGTTTTCTCAAGAGCGCCTGGGGTCAGATCCAGTTCGACATCAGCCTCGGGTTGTTCGGCGCCTTCACGCTTGGGCTCGCCGGGAATCTTATCGAGTCCTGCAAAGCTGGGGTCCTCGGTATCGATGACTTCGATGCCGGCTGTGCCAAAAGCGGTAAAAAGGTCGTCCAAATCCTCGGCGGATGCGGTGAGTTCCGGTGGAAGGAGATCGCTAACCTCGTCGTAGAGCAGGTAGCCCTTTTCCTTACCGATGTCGATTAATTTCTGAACCTCGTCGTACTTTTCTTCAAGTCCCAAAGTAAGCCTCCGAACCTATAACGATAAGCCTCACCCTAATGTTTTCAAGAGTTCGGCACACCCTTCCGAATACGATTTCGAACCGACAATATCTCCGAGAGACTGACCAGCAGATCCCGGGGAGCACCCTCGGCTCCGTAACCCTGTAGTTGCTGCTGTATTTCGCTTTGCCGCTTTTTCAAGTGCTCGTCATAGAGCTTGTAAATCGACGACATGGCATATTCCGCCGTCATCGTCCCCGGATCGTCGCTTACAGCGGCGCGTACTTCTCCCGCAAGTTGTTCATCTGCAAGGTCCGAGAGAGCCTTCTCCATGTCTCCCTCGGCGTCCAGCAGGCGAGTCACAACGGGCCAGCTCCAGACTTCGCGCCAAAACTCATCATTACGTATCGGCTGAATTGCTTCGGCCACGCTCTTATTTTTTTGGACCAGCGCCAGAATGAGTTGTTTTTCGGCCTCGAGAAGCTTCCGAGACGCTGCAGCAACAGTTTGACGGCTGACCGGGGCAAGTTCCGGCCGCCGCGAACTCAACTTCAGACGCTCCAAAACCAACGGTTCCGGAACTTTAAATGCCTCGGCAACGGCTCTAGCGACCTCGAGCCGCTCGACGGCGTCCTGGATTTTCCCGACAAACTCCAGTACGTCGCGTACGGCGGCGCCCTTCATTGCAGGATCGTTGAGGTCGAAATTCCTTCCGGATTCCGCCAACAGGTATTGCCAGAAGTACGGCGCGGCCTGAAGGAGCCGGCCGTAAGTCTCGGCACCTTCCTGCCGGACGAAGTCGTCCGGATCGAGGCCCTGGGGAAGTTTAAGAATTCGCACCCTCAGGTTCTTCGCCAGAAGAAGCTCGATCGACTTCCGCATGGCTGTCTGACCTGCGGCATCCGGGTCGTAGTTCATGACAACTTCGGGAACGTAGCGGGCTGCCAGAGCCACCTGATGCGTCGTAAGGCTCGTCCCGCAGGAAGCGACAACATTCTCGATTCCAGCCTGATGGAGGCTAAGGCAATCAAAGTATCCCTCCACCATAACGATTCGGCCGGCCTTCTGGGCCGATCCGCGAGCAAGGTGTAGCCCATAGAGAACATAGGACTTTGTGTAGAGCGCAGATTCCGCGGAATTCAAATACTTAGGCTGCACGTCGCCGAGCGCCCTTCCCCCAAACGCAATGACCTTTCCTCGATCGTTCCAGATCGGAAACATGAGGCGCCGCCGGAACCGATCGAAGACCTCGCCGCGATCATTTTTCACGAACAGCCCGCTCGATACAGGATCTCTGGGAGACAGATAGTCCAGCAAACCCGCGTGGGGGGCGTACCCGAGCCCAAAACGCTCGGCGAACTCTGCATTAATCTTTCGCTTGTGCAGTACTTCCCTCGCGGCAGCCGCCTCGTCGGAGGAAATCATCCTGCGAAAATACGACGCTGCCTTTTCATGCAGATCAAGAAGCTGACGGCGCTGATCGGTTTTCTCATCCACGATTCCGATCTGCGCGGGCATCGGTATTCCGCTCTTCTCTGCAACAATACGGACAGCCTCCGGAAAAGTTACTCTTTCAGCCAGCATCACAAACTTAAAGACATCCCCTCCGACCTTGCAGCCGTGGCAGAAGAAAAACTGCTTGTCTCTATGAACTGTAAATGACGGTGTCTTTTCGGTATGGAATGGGCAAAGACCTTTGAGTGAATTCCCTGATCCCTTGAGTGAAACGTAGTCCGAAACGACCCTTGTTATATCGGCAGAATCGCGAACGGTATCCGAAAAATTTTTCATCGCACCTGCCGTGGGCTCGAAAAACGGAGTCAAGGAATATAAACGGGGATTAGAGGGAATAGCAACCTTAAACTGGCGAGTGGGTCGCAGCGAGAAAAAGAAGGGCTTCAAGGAGATCCTCTCATCGAGAAGCCCGACTCACGCTTCCAAGCACAACCCGGCGGGCGCGACTTGCGGACAAACGTCCTGTTTGTCGAGGTCCTTCTCTCCGCGTCCTTCCTTTGGAGGCACGTTACCGGCGTCGTGATGCCGTCCCTGGCAGGAATCGAGTCGGTTCAATGACAGCAAGGGGAACACCAAAGGGTTTCCGTTACCTTCCAGAGGACCAAACCGCTGATTTCAAAAGGTCCGCCGCACAAATCCTGGACCGACAAAAAATGTCAGAATCCATCAACTTCATCCCGGACTTCACAGCGGCTTGAGCCCTCAACGTCTACCGCCGGGCGCTGAAAGCCCAGACGGCCGATGAACTCAGTCGCGAAGCGTTGCGATCGTGACACCGCGACCACCTTGATTCTGAGGAGCAAACTCGAATCGCACGATGTGCGGGTGATTCTTAAGAAGCTCGGCAATCGCGTTTCGTAATGCTCCAGTACCTGTGCCATGAACGATGCGCACCTGCGGAAGCTGAGCAAGAAAGGCTTCGTCGAGAAACTTGTCCGTGCGGCTCGTGGCTTCGTCCACCGTGCAGCCCAGGAGATTGATCTCGTGTGACGCCGGCTCCGCTGAGGAGATGCTCAAATGGACGCCGGCCGGCAGCTTTAACGAAGGCTTCTCGGTGACCTCCAGATCCGACAGCGGCCGCCGCATGCGAATGTTCCCCACGAGAACTTCAGCTTCGCCAGCGTGAAGGCTGACTACAGAACCCGTCACCCCGAGCGATTCCACATGCACTTTCGCGCCGACTTCAACTGGCGTCTTGTCTGTCGATTTCAGCGGCTCGGACCGGACGGGCTGGCCGGAGACCTTTTCCTTTTCGCGACGAATCTGAGATGTCGCCTGGGCCGTGACTGCTTCGAGTTTGCGTTGATACTTCTTCTTGAGAGACTCCTCTTGTACGGACTCCAGCTCCTTCGCGGCTCGGTCCGACATCTCTTTTGCGATCTGCTGCACGCGGCGCTCAGTGCGGGCAATTTCTTCTTTCTGCTGAGCCTGAAGCGCGGAGAGTTCCTTTTCCTTCCGCGACTCAAAGTCTCTGCGTTGCGACTCGATTGCGGCCTTTTCAGCCTCAAGATCTGTAACTCGCCGGCGAAGCTCGTCCACATAAAGCGCAACATCGGCTTCGCCGGTATCGAGAAATGCGGTCGCTTCGCGCAGTACAGAAGCGGGCATTTGCAGGCGCTCCGCAATCTTCAAGCCGCTCGATGCGCCAGCGAGGCCGTGAATCAGTTTGTAAGTGGGCTCCAGCGTTTGCTCATTAAATTCCATCGCCGCATTCGAAACGTCCCGGGTTGTCTCCGCGTAGACCTTCAAGCGGTTGTAATGCGTCGTGGCGATGGCCAGGCAGCCGATCTCCCTGAAACGCTCCAGCACCGCCTTTCCCAGTGCCGCGCCTTCACCGGGTTCGGTACTGCTGCCGATTTCGTCCAGCAGGATTAGTGACTCCGGCGTTGCCGACTCCAGCATCGATTTGATCGACAGCACATGCGCGGAAAATGTGCTGAGGTGATTTGTGATCGATTGCTGATCGCCGATATCCGCAAGAATCTGGTCGAAGATCGGAAGCGTCGCATCATCCGCAGGCACCGGGATCCCAGACTGGGCCATCATTGCCAGCAACCCCACGGTTTTCAACACAACCGTCTTTCCACCGGCATTTGGCCCGCTGATTACAAGGATACGGCGGGTGGAATCCAGATCAAGAGAGACCGGCGAAATAGAACGGCCTTCCGCGCGAAGGTTGTCTTCGAGCAAGGGATGCCGCGCTTTTACAAGGCTCAACAAACTTCGAGCGGAGAACGCAGGACGTCCGCAATCAAACTCGCGTCCAAATCGGGCTTTGGCAAACACCAGCTCAATCTCGCTATGGACGGCCCGGCCGGCTCGAAGTTGCGGAGCACTTCGCTGAATCAAATCAGTCAATTCAACAAGAATGCGCACAATTTCCTGGAATTCCGCCTCCTGCAGGTGGACCAGCTCGTTGTTCAGCTCCAGAACAGCGAGTGGCTCCATGAAGACGGTCGCGCCGCTGGAAGATGTCCCATGAATAATTCCTTCCACCGCGCGCTTTTGATCCGTTCGAACAGGAATAACAAATCGACCATTCCGGACGGTCACCACCTGATCCTGAAGTTGGCTTGAATACTCCGGGCTGCGGAGCATGGATTCCAGCTTGCTCGTTACCCGCGAGCGCGTGGTTTCCATCGCCCGACGGATTCGCGCAAGCGCTGGACTGTAGCGCTCGTCTACCTCACCGTCATGAACGGCTTGTCCCAATCGCTTGGATAGATCACGCAGGTCGGGCAGTCGCGCCGCTTTGCGGGCAAGATTGGGATAGGCTGCGACGTCTTCCCTCCATCGAACGCGAAGACCCTCGATCTGGCCGAGAAAGACCTGAACACCTTCGATCTCTTCGATGTCGAGCCTGGATCCTGAAACTGAAAGTTTTTCAATGGCAGAAGCCAGCAAGGGAACTTCGCGAAAGGGAACTCTCTGCACGCGAAGATATGTCATCGCCTCGGCTACAAGCGTATGTTCAGCTTCGAGGTCAGCGAGGTTAGTCGAAGGACCAACGCTTTCGAGCAACACCTTCGTATCCTCAGTCGAGACATAGCGCGAGAGGAGCTTCTTAAGACGTTCAAATTCCAGTGCGTCGAGGGAGGCTCTCACGGAATCATGCCCGGTTGATTAGACTGGCGACCATTGCGGCCCCGAATCCGTTATCGATATTCACGACGGTGACGTTCGACGCACAACTATTCAGCATGCTCAGCAACGCGGTGAGTCCGCCAAAGCTGGAACCGTAACCCACACTTGTGGGAACAGCAATCACAGGAACAGAAACCAGGCCTCCAACAACGCTCGGCAGCGCTCCTTCCATTCCAGCGACAACGATCAGGACGCGCGCAGCAGCGAGACGCTCGCGCCGGTCGAGCAGGCGATGCAGTCCGGAAACGCCCACGTCATAAAGGGACTCTACGTCGTTACCCATCAGTTCGAGGGTAACCACAGCTTCTTCGGCGACAGGAATATCGGACGTGCCCGCAGAAACAACGAGAACTGTCCCTTTGCCGCGTCTCGTGTTATCGCGTCGAACGACGATGGTGCGGGCCGCTTCATGGAATTCCGCGGTAGACTCGACTTCCTTCACGCGCGCGTACTGTTCGCTGTTTGCCCGCGTCACCAGGATGTTGTGCCGCCCGGGCAGCATGGCTTGGACGATCCTGGCAACATGATCTGCCGTTTTGCCGGCTCCGAAAATGACCTCAGGAAAGCCTTGCCTCAGGCTGCGATGATGATCCACATTGGCGAAACCGAGGTCCTCGAACGGCAGGTGTCGCAACCTCTCGAGCGCCTGGTCGTCAGACAGAACGCCCGCCTTCAAGTCTTTGAGAATCTGACGGAGTTGCTCTTCAGTCATAGATGGAACTTCCATTGTACCGCGACGAGGCCGGGACGAAACCGCCTGGTACGCTGTCTCTCTTCAGGACGAAGAATGAGACGTGGGCGCAAGCAGCAGGAATACTGGCCGCCGTGGGCTGACGATTCCCGAGCACTGCATAAGGTGAGAGCGGAAATCGCAGGGCGGCCGGGTAGGAGATGTCGCTTAAACAGAGCGCTCGAGATAAAGATCTGTATGCTGCCGTTCCAGGTTCAACTTAAGGATCGAACTGAAGTTGGACAAGGGTTTCATTGCCCTGCGGTCATCGTGGATTTCGGATATGGAAAAGCCGTGTTCTTTGATGATCTCAAGGAATTCAACCGGATCGCGGCCCGCTTGACGGATGCCCCATGGCCAAAATTTCGATCATTATTTTCAACCGGCGATTGTTTCGGAGAAGTCGTTTCATTCCATCGAAAACAAAAGGCTCCGCCCCCTGGGTATCAATCTTCATGACGTCAACGTGCGAAACACCCAGTTCTTCCAGCATCTGGTCAACGGGCGCTATTTCCACGGGTTCGCGCTCGCGTTCGCTCGTTTTGTCGACGCTCAGTTGGACAGCTTTGCAACCTTGAATTCTGGCCGTGAAAACACAAGCCCGCCGGACACCGCCGCCACCCACTCCTCGCGGCCCCATTGTGCGCGCATGATTCCGGAGGGCGCGTGAGGCAGTCGAAGCAAATGACCGAGCTCGTGCGCGATCGCATGACCAAGAATCACTCCGAGATTTGACGAGTTACTCCTGCCACGATGAACAACGTCGAAGCGTCGTACCCGATCAAGGAAGACGTAAGCTCGCGGGTACTCATTTCCGACCAGCACTGCGCGGCCCATGGCTTCAGGAGAGGTGGGCAAGTCTTTCGGACATTCCGGCAAGATAATGATCGAGAAGTAGCCCTCCTCCTGCGGACCGCCGCACGCGGTTTCACTTTCTACCCAGCGAAGTTGGACATGGGCGCTCTTCAGGATGTGGTCGGCCTGCACACGCGCCTTAGCTCTGTCGGCACTCGCAATGCCGGCTTTGTCGCACAAAACTACGGTGACTGGAGCCGCGCCGTTGGGCAACGGTTGCGCCGCAAGGTGCGAAAGACCAGAGACCCAGAGGGTCAATAAAAATTCAGGAATGAGGCGTCCTACCATGGCATTCCCCCAAAACTGGAAGTTGAAGACTGCCGATGAGATGGCAGGCGTAATGCCACGGTAGGAATGCTTAACCTGTTGATTTCATGATGCAACGGAGTTCGGCGCGCAAGAGCGTCGCATCTTTAAGAGAGTGGTCTACTCTTTCGGATAGGTTCAGACGATCGCTAAGAGTGGGATAAGCCTTGGAGGTTTAGCAATAGAATCTAAGCTTCAAAACAGGAGGGCCGTTGTCGTGCCGAATTTTGTCATTGAACGGGAGATCCCCGGCGCGGGAAAAATGACTCCCGAGCAAATCGTAGAAGCTGCCAAAAATTCGCTGTCCGTTTTGCGTGAACTTGGTCCGCAGGTGCAGTGGCTGCACAGTTATGTCACGGACAACAAAATCTACTGTGTTTACTGGGCGCCAAGTGAGGACCTCATCAAAGAGCACGCGCGGCGAGCCGGGATCCCGGCAGATCGAGTGAGTGCTGTGCGTCGCATGATGGAACCGGCGAGCGCCGAGGGTTAAGGGCTCACCAGGAAGCCTGGAATACCACCACTACCCAGCCCGCGCGCGTCGCTGAATCTATATGCCGCATTCCGAGTCGCTGATATGCCGAGCGAACGTCGGCTTCGAGCGACTGAGGAATACCCGAGAGAATCAATCGGCCGCGGTTAGCCACACGGCGAACAAGAATGGGCGCCATCTCGATCAGGGGCGCCGCGAGAACGTTTGCGACAACCAATGGCGATTGTCCTCGCACAGCTTCCGGTCCTCCGAGCGCGAGTTCGAATCGGTCGGCCAGATCATTCAGGCGGGCGTGTTCGGCGGCTGCCTCCAACGCATCCGGGTCGATATCCACACCCGTCGCATGCGGCACTCCCATAATCAACGCGGACAACGCCAGCACCCCCGATCCGGTCCCAACGTCGAGGACGCCATGGGGTGCGAGCCTGACCGCTTCTTCGAGCGCTTCGATGCACAACGCAGTGGTGGGATGGTGTCCGGTTCCAAAAGCAGCGGAATCGGTCAATCGGAGCGCGCCGCGGGGCGCTTTCGTATCCGCGGGCGCAATCAGAATGCTTCCGATACGAACCGCACGCGGGCTCAGAATCCAGACTGACCCGTTATCACGCGCGACCGCAGGCGACATCGTCACGGTCGCAACGCGCAGAGCGGTCGCAACGCGATCCGGTGTAACAGCATCAGGCAGGATTGCTGAAAGGTCGTCACCTCGCAGGTCGACGTCGAGCGCGCCCAACTCCATAAGCTGGTCAAACGCTTCCCCGGAGGGTGAGACGATGTCGATGCGATAGGGCACCCTCTACTTCAGGGCTCGATAAGCGACTCGATCTACATTAAATGAGCTCAACCACAGATTCCCACCTGCTGGAATTGCGGTCGCCGTTCCCGTGTATGGAGCGGCGCGAGGACCGCGAGCAATTTCGGTGATAGCCATGTTTTTGGGATCGATCGCGTCCACCACCCAGCCCCGTGGGCATTGAATATCCTCGGGCTTCTTTGGGGCGCCCCCGCAGGCCGACTCATTGTCGATGATGCCTGCGGTATATAACTGATCGCCAACCAATCGAACATTGTCCGGCCCGAAGTCCTTGAGTTGCGCGAAGCGGAGCGGCTTGGACGGATCGGCCCTTGAGTAAGCGACGACGCGTTTCAATCCGGTGGAGGCGACGTAGAACTCGCGATCGTCAGGCGATGTTTCGATGCCGTTGTTTCCCGGCAGTTCTGTTCCCGTCAGCGTTTTGAATTCCTTCGATCCTGGCGTCCACATCACAACCACGCCCGTGTTACGTCCGGCCCACACGTCCTCGAAAGTCTTTCCGGGCAGCACGAGCACCGTCGCAACGATCGCGCCGTCGCGGAATACGGCGACGCTATTTGCAGCCCAGCTATTCGGCATAAGTACACACCCGACCCAGGTCGCAGACGGCGTCGCCGCACCCGCATCCAGATCAAAAACTTCGATGGATTCACGGCCTCCATGATTTGTCGCATACAGTGTGTAGTGGCCGGCTTGAGCCGGACGCAGGCTGAGACCGTGCAGAACAGCTTGTTTCCCATCAAGCGGACCGGGGCAAGAGGCGAACTTCGTCTTGTCCGCACGGACGAGTGAGGAGCTCGGGCCGAATAGACTGCGCGCTGTTTTCGCTTGCGTATCGATCAGGTGGAGTCCGCTTCCAGCCATCATCCCACTGGAGATCAACCAGCGTGTGTTGGGGAGTAGAACAAGATCTTCAGGAGCCTGCAGTCCGCAAATGAAGTTCAATCCACCGGATGGCGCGCACGCGGCCGACTGTGCTGCTGTTTTCGCCACTACCGCGCTGGCCATTGTCACAATGACGAGCAGTAACAAGTAAATCGTTCGCTTCATGGTTCGTCCTCCCGCGACATCATACGCCCATCTAAGATCAATACCGCAGCTGGTACCTCTCCTCCGCGAAGTAAAGAAGTAGAATCTAGAAATGGACGAACACAATCCTGCTCGGAATCTGCTTCTCAGAGAGACTTTCGGTGTTCTCTCAACCATCTCAATTGATGTCGCGGGATATCCCTTTGGGTCCGTGACACCGTATTGTGTGGATCGGGCGGGCAGCCCGGTTATCTATATAAGTCCCATCGCGCAACACACGAAGAACATCATGGCGGATCCTCGAGTGTCTCTGACGGTCGTTGAAAAGCAGGATTCCGATGACGTTCAGGCTCACGGTCGGGTCACCTGCATGGGGAGAGCTGTCCAGAATGACAGCGATCGGGATGCCGCCGAGCGCTACTTCCGACACTTTCCTTCCTCAAGGCAGTACGATCGGACTCATGCCTTTTCATTCTTTCGACTGGAACTGATTCGCATTCGTTTTATTGGCGGCTTTGGCCAGATCTTCTGGGTTGCGCCGGACGAATTTTCGCTTCGCAATCCATTTTCGCCCGCGGAAGAAACCCGGATCATTCAGCACATGAATCAGGATCACGCGGAAGTGCTTTATCGCCTTGCGGGCAACGGCAGCAAATTGGTCGGTGTGGATGCAGAAGGGTTCGATCTATTAAGCAGAGATCAAAAAATTCGGATTTCTTTCGCCGCTCCCGTAGCAACCATGGAAGACGCGCGACGAGCGTTCGTTGAAATCGCGCGCCGTCGAGCGTGAAGCCCCCGCGTAGGTGAAGATCTGGGTGAACTCGAAAGAGTCTCCCCGAAGATGCAACGCCGCGCCGCAAGTAATCGCGTTGTGCGCAGTCGAGGGGTGCCTCATAATCCCGGGGTGCAGATTTGGCAAAAGCTGAAGATCACGCTCGAAATGATCAAGTTCGAGCACACGATCTTTGCGCTTCCTTTCGCCTTCATCGGCGCGCTGATGGCAAGCAATGGAATCCCCAGCGGCCGCCAGATTGTGTGGATCGTCGCAGCAATGGTAGGGGCCAGGAGCGCGGCGATGACGTTCAACCGCATTGTGGATTACCGTTACGACCGATTAAATCCAAGGACCGAGAAACGCGCTTTACCCGCCGGATCCCTTTCAATGCCCTTCGCGATTGCGTTTACGATTTTGATGTCTGGTCTATTCGTCTTTTCCGCCGCTCAGTTGAATTTGCTCTGCTTCTATCTGTCATTTCCGACGCTTGCAATCCTGCTTTTTTATTCCTACACGAAGCGATTCACGTCGTTAAGCCACCTGTTCCTGGGAATCGCCATTGGACTCGCTCCGCTCGCGGCATGGGTCGCGGTAAGGGGAGAATTTGCGTGGCCTCCCGTGTTGCTTAGCGGAGCCGTGATGTTCTGGATCGCTGGATTCGACATCATCTATGCGATGCAGGATCTCGAATTCGACCGGAAGAACGGGCTCTTTTCCTTACCGGCGCGCCTGGGAGCCGCTCCTGCCCTGATGCTTTCCACGGTCTTCCATGTGGCGACGGTTGTCCTGTTCATCGCAACTGCTCATTGGATGCAGTTGGGAACAGTCGCATACGCGGGGATCGCGGTGGTGGCCGGAATCCTTTTCTGGGAACATCGAATCGTGAAACCGAATGACCTCAGCCGGGTAAACGTCGCGTTCTTCTCTCTAAACGGCTATGTGAGCATTCTTCTGTTCCTGACCTTTGCAACGGACATTCTGATGCGGTAGAGAAGTTTGTCTTTCTCTGCTGCTGCGGCATAATGACAGTCCATGCTCCGAGCAAAGAAACCCGCCATTTACGCCCTGTTACTGTTCATCGCGCTCTCGATTTCGCTTGCTGCGATTGAGAAGGAGCCGCTTTCGGAATACGCCTCCAGGCGGGCACGCGTGGCAGCGGAGATCAAGGGAAACGCCCTGATCCTGTACGGCAACGCGGACAGCGAGTTGGTGAAGTTCAAGCAGGAGGATAACTTCTATTACCTCACTGGCTTCAGCGAACCCGATGCTGTTCTTGTAATCGATTCAACCGGCGACCAGCCCGAAGAGACGCTGTTTATCAAACCGCGGAACCCCTCTCAGGAGCGCTGGACCGGAGTCACGACATCCTCAGGTTCTGACGGGCAGAAAGCAACAGGGCTGAAGTCCGTTCAGGTTCTGAGTGAACTCTCCCCAACGATGGCTCGCATTACGCAGAAGGGCCGGAAGCTTTACACGCTGAACAGCGACAAGCACACCATGGACCAGGTTCGAACGTTCAACGCCACGGACATTCAGAATATTGCGCCGATCATGGCGAATCTGCGCGTTCGCAAGTCTCCGACGGAACTAACGCTTCTGGAAAAGACCATCAAGATCAGTGTGAGCGGACAGGAAGCCGCCGCGCGAATCATCGCGCCTGAAGTTTGGGAGTACCAAGTAGAAGCTGCAGTGGAGTATGAGTTTCGCCGGCGAGGCGCGGAACGCCCGTCCTTCCCATCCATCATCGGGTCAGGCCCTAACTCGACCGTGCTCCACTACAATGACAGCATCCGGCAGATGCAGTCCGGCGATTTGGTAGTTGTCGATATCGGAGCCGAATACGGCGGTTATGCCGGAGACGTGACACGAACCTACCCCGTGAACGGAAAGTTCACTCCACGCCAGCGCGAAATTTATCAAATTGTTCTCGACGCTCAAAAGCAAGCTCTCGCGGCGATTAAGCCGGGCGTGACGATGCAGCAGGTTCATCAGGCAGCGTTCAACTATATCCGGTCCAAGGGGTACGAAAGAGAGTTCCCCCACGGGACGAGTCATTATCTCGGGTTATATGTTCATGATGTCGGGCCCTCCAGGATTGCGCTGGAACCCGGCATGGTAATCACGGTCGAACCGGGCATCTATCTCGACAAGGAACAATTGGGTGTACGCATCGAGGATGATGTGGTTGTCACGGAGAACGGGTATCGAATGTTGTCGGACTTTCCAAGGGAAATCGCCGAAATCGAAGCTCTTATGGCTCGCTCTTCCTCCAATCCGCAACGGTAGGTTACAATTTCCGTTTTCGATATCGAACAGGAGTCTATTTCTTAATGATTCAGGCAACACAACTCCGTCGCGGAAACACGATCCTGCACAACGGTGAACTTTTTCAAGTCGTCGACTACACACACATCACTCCGGGAAACTGGCGCGGCATGGTCCAAACCAAGTTGCGAAACCTTCGAACCGGATCGATCATCGATCACCGGTTCCGCTCGGAAGACCGTGTGGAAAGGGCCATTCTCGACCAGCGCGAAATGGAGTACCTCTACAAGGATGGTTCGGACTACCACTTCATGGACACCGAGAACTACGAGCAGGTGCACTTTGGCGATGAAATGCTTGGTGATTCATCGCAGTATCTGGTCGCAAACTCCAAAATCACGGTGCAGTTTTATGAAGGGCGGGCGCTTGGCATCGAATTGCCGCCAACCGTTGATTTGAAAGTCGTTCAGACCGAACCCGGAATGCCATCCGCGACGGCAACGAACGTCTTGAAGCCGGCGACGCTGGAAACGGGACTTGTTGTCGGTGTTCCTCACTTCATTAAAGAAGGGGAGCTCATTCGCATCGACACCACAGAAGGGAAATACCTGGAACGTGTACGCGGCTGATTCTTCGACGAGATGAAGCGCCTCATCGCATCGACGTTCTTAATTCTTGTTTTTCTTGAGAGCAACCTCAACGCCTGGCCCACAAATTCTTATCCCCGCATCTTTCAGGACGCCCGCCGTCCGCTGCCGCAGGCCCTTGGGACCTTCCTTAAAGACTTTGACTCTGTCCTGATGAGCCCGTGCCGTTCGATGCCAGTCGAACAGGCGGTTCAGAAAGCCATCGACGAGCTTACGCGAAAGAATATGAATCCCCGTGAATCCGCCGCGGCGATCCGCGATGCCGGGTGCGCCGCTGCCGAGATGAACGATCCAAAGCTGGATTCGATGGCAGCAAGCCAGGTGAATCGCTTCTCTGTCGTGTTCTACGGATTTGACGATCGCATTCTCAAAGGCGACCTGAAAGGCTTTCTCAAGGCGAGGACAGAAGAAAGTGAGCGGCTGCTTCAGAGATTGAGACGTTATTCGGAACTACCCGACAAATCGACCGATATCGAAACCTCGCCTCAGTATGGGATTGCTTCGATTGCGTTCTCCCACGCGGTCACGGACGTGGCGAATATCTGGTACCACATCTGGAAGGAAGCGCACGGCGACCTTCGCTAGGAAAACAAGCCTGTGAAAAAAATAGAGCGCGCCCTGATCAGTGTCTATGACAAGACCGGCATTGTAGAGTTCGCCCGAGGCCTCGCGGACCTGCGGGTGGAGATTTTGGCGACAGGCAGCACTTCCAGGCTTCTTGCCTCAAACGGAATTGCGGTGCGAGAAGTTGCAGACTACACCGGATTTCCCGAGATCCTGGACGGTCGCGTCAAAACCCTGCACCCGCGAATTGCGGGAGGGTTGCTCGCCATCCGAAACAATTCAGAGCATATGCGGCAGGCGCAGCAGAACCAAATTGAGATGATCGATCTCGTTTGCGTGAACCTCTATCCATTTGCCCAAACGATTCGAAAGCCGGGGGTCTCTTTCGAAGAAGTCATCGAGAATATCGATATCGGGGGACCCTCGATGATCCGCGCGGCAGCAAAGAATTTCCAGGACGTCGCGGTCCTGACTTCGCCGGACGACTACGAGGCCGTTCTCTATGCGATCAGGTCGGGGAATGGTGTGCTCGATCGGGAAGTGTTATTCCATCTGGGTCGCAAGGCGTTTCTCTGCACTGCCCGCTACGACGCTCAGGTTGCACAACATCTGTCGACGGTGGGCACCGAAGGTTCGGCTTCTTTCCCGGCCAACCTGTTTATGGACTTCGAAAAGATTTCCGACCTGCGCTACGGAGAGAATCCTCATCAAAAGGCAGCTTTTTATCGCTGGGCCGGACGGCCTTTCGGCCTCGCGGCCGCAAAGCAGCTCCAGGGAAAGGAGCTTTCTTACAACAACATCGTGGACATTGAGGCGGCCCTGGAGTTGGTGCAGGAATTCGAAGATCCGGCCTGTTGCGTGATCAAGCATACGAATCCCTGTGGCACGGCAATTGGGGCGACATTGAAAGAAGCCTACCTCAAAGCGTATCAGGCAGACCCGGTTTCTGCTTTCGGATCTGTCATTGGATTCAATCGTAAAGTCGATGCCGCCACGGCGAATGAACTCTCCAAACTGTTCGTGGAGGCGGTTGTTTCTCCGGGATTTGAGGCCGAAGCGCTCAGCATTCTTTCAGGCAAAAAGAATCTTCGACTTCTTGCCATGGAGACCCCTGGCACGGAAGCCGATTCGGGCGAGTCAGCCGGCTTTCAGGTTCGTCGTATATCTGGAGGCATCCTATTGCAGGACATCGACAATGGGCTCATTGGCTCCGACAGCCACGTTGTCACAAGTAAGCAGCCGACCGCCGCCGAGTACAAGGATCTGGAGTTCGCCTTTCGCGTCGTAAAGCATGTCAAATCCAACGCGATCGTCCTTGCTCGGGGAGGCCAGACCCTTGGAGTGGGCGCCGGGCAGATGAGCCGGGTCGATTCCGTACGAATCAGTATCCAAAAGGCCGGTGTTTCGTCCAAAGGTGCAGTGCTCGCTTCCGACGCCTTTTTTCCCTTTAGGGATGGGATTGATGAAGCGGGCAAAGCGGGAATTACGGCAATTATTCAGCCGGGGAGGTCACTTCGGGATGCCGAGGTTATCGACGCCGCCAACGAGCATGGAATTGCCATGATTTTTGCGGGTCTAAGGCATTTCAAACATTAAGCTGGTTTTGAGTTCGAGGTTTGAGTCAACGCCAGGTTTCTTATGGGATAAGTCTAAGAGGCGGCATCCTTCACCCGTGATATATACTTACAGGACGATTATAGAGTCCCCTTAATTCGACCTAGATGGACGGCTTATGAAAAGAGTTCTGCTTCTGGCATTTCTTTTGGCCCTGGGATTACCAGCAATGGCCCAGAATAGCCCGGCTGGAATGACCGCAGCTGAAGCGAAAAAGGCTGAGGCCTATTTCCATTTCACCATGGCCCGGGTTCTCGACCAGGAGCAGTCGTTCGACGAGTCGCTCAAGGAATACCGCAAGGCGCTTGATATCACGCCTAACGATGCCGATCTCTACGCGGCAATGGCGCGAACTTACCTGAATCAGAGAAACCGAGAGGAAGCGTTGAAAGCCGCGCAGAAAGCGGTCGAAATTAATGCCAACAATCTCGGCGCCCATCGACTGCTGGGAGACATTTACATTAGCGCGATCCAGAACCTTCAGAACAGCCGGCAGGTAACCCCCGCGCAACTCAAAGACACTCTCGACCGCGCGATTCGTGAATTTGAAGAGATTGTTCGCATCGACCCGACAGGACGTGAGGGCTACCTCATGCTCGGGCAGCTCTATCGCATCAGCGACAATCCGGACAAAGCTGCGGAAGTCTACCGAAAATTCCTCGGAATCGAGCCTGGATCCGAGGACGGAGTTGTTGCACTCGCAAGTCTCGCGATCGACTCCAATCACAATGCCCAGGCCATTGATTTACTTAATGACTTCCTGAAAAAGCAACCTGCGGCAGACCGGGCCCTGGAAACGCTGGGCGACGCTTACTCGAATCTCGGGGAGACAACCGGAGCAGCCGATGCCTACAAACGCGCTGCTGCGCTGAACGATGACCCCGAACTGCGCAACAAACTCGCGGATGCGCTGTTGGATGACAACCGCCTGGAAGAAGCGGCCTCTGTCTTCGAAGAAGTCCTCAGTGAGGACCAGAGCAATGTCGGCGTACTCCAAAAGCTCGCGCAAATCTATCGTCGCCAGATGAAGTACAGCGAAGCTCGGGAAACATTGGGCCGCGGGCTTCGCCGTGCGCCCACGAATGTGTTTCTTCGCATTGACATGGCCCTTATTGACCGGGATGAAGGCAAGTTTGAGGACGCGGTGCGTGGCTTTGAATCGATTCTCAAAGACACAGAGAAGCCTGTATATAGCCAAAACGACAAGGCCATTCGGATCCGGGTCTACACGCAGGTCGCCATTATCCGGTCCCTTCAAACAAGGTTCGATGACTCGATTGCTGCTTTCAGCAGCGTGCGCGCTCTCGCCGATCCCAGCGATCGAAATCGAATCGATATGATGATCGCCGATACCTACAAGGAAGCAAAGAACATCGATAAGGCGGAATCGACAATCCGGTCCGCCATACAGGACTCTCCCAACAACAGAGACCTTCAGATCGCCTACGCCGATATCCTCTCTTCGAGGGGACGAACAGACGAGAGCATTCAGCTGTTACAAAGACTATCCGCCGGACAAACCCCGGACATGGATCTCGTATCCGCGATTATCGGAGTTTACGAACACGCGCAACGATACTCTGACGCTCAAAAAACCCTGGATGCAGCCGCACGGAATTTCCCGGACGAGAAGCAGATTCACTTCCTCCAGGGTGCGTTATACGAACGTCAGGACAAGGTGACTGAAGCCGAACAGGCTTTCCGCCGAGCCCTGGATCTTGACAAGAACAATCCCTCCGTTCTGAATTACCTCGGCTACATGCTCGCGGATCGCGATATGAAGCTTGATGAGGCTCTATCCATGGTTAAGAAGGCCGTCGACTCCGACCCTATAAACGGCGCCTTCCTTGACAGTCTTGGGTGGGTTTACTTCAAGATGAATCGCCTCGACCTGGCGGAGCAGTTTTTGAAGCGTGCGGTCGCCTTCGCGGCCACGAACGCAACCATGTACGACCATCTCGGAGATGTCTACTACAAGACCGGCAAGTATCAGGATGCCCAGGCCTCCTGGACCAAGGGCTTGCAGTACGCAGACGAACCCGATGAAGCCATGCGAATGCGCCAGAAACTTGAGCAAGTGAAGTCGCAGGCGTCCATTCGTTAACTTTTTCTGAACTAATCATTTCCATCGGTTGTCCCTAAGTAGAGACGCGCTGGCGGTCTCAATATGAATGAATAGGGCACAAGCTCAAGCTGGCGTCACTCAAGCGGATTTCGAGTTGGTCGCCCGCGAGAGCCGCTCTTTTCTTATGCAGATCGCGGTTGCTTCGACCCGGAACCCGATTGACGCGGAAGATATTGTTCAGGAAGCACTTATGCGAGGCTTCCGCGGCATCAATCAGTTTCGGGGGGATTGCCCCCTGCGGATCTGGCTGTCGCGAATCGTTGCGCGCGTGGCCATAAATCATCATCGCAGCCTCTCACGGCGTCTGAAGCGTTGGGTCTTTTTCGGAGACTTCGAGATAGACCCAGGCGGCGGTTCGATCGAATTTGACCCGCCGGACAACTCCATGAACGTGCCCCGGGAAGCGATGATGGACATGAACAAACACGTCAGCATGCTACCCGATGACTTCCGCATGCCCCTGCTGATGCTGTCGATCGAAGGGCTGACGATACCCGAGATTGCGGAGATTCTGGAAATTCCCCCAGGAACTGTGAAGTCCAGAATCTTTTACGCAAGAAAACGGCTGAAGGATGCATTGGAAAGTAAGAGAAAACGACGATGACGAATTGCGAATGGCTTAACTCAAAACTCGAGGCATATTTTTGCAGTGACCTTGCCGGAGACGAGCAGCAGCGTTTCCAGGCTCACCTGGCGTCCTGCGCAGACTGCCGCCAAAATGTGGAGTCCTTCAGCGCCATCGACCCCCTGGTGCGTGGAGTGCTGCAGCATAGGCTAGCCATTGCCCAAACGGCAGTTCGGAGCAATGGGCGTCCACGAGTCTTTAGGCTCGCTCTCGGTACCGTGGGCGCGCTTGCAGTTGCCGTGATCGTATTGATCATCGGCATGAAAAACGTTCAGGAAGCTCCTGCGCCCGCGGTCGCCGCTCAGCCTCCTGCAATTCAAAGCCAGACCGAGCCGGATGGCATTAAGAAGGACTCTCACGAACAAACCATCAACCTTGCAAAACCAGTGGACGGAACGCCAGCTCAGCCGGCTCCGCAGCCGCAGCTTGATGATGCGCTCGCTAATGGTCCTGAGTTCGCAATCACGGATGCAGCCGGCTATACGATGACGCTTGAAACATATCGTGGGCGCGTTCTGCTGTATGGTGTTGTTTCTCCGGATCAGAAATCGGCGGTGAGTAGCCTCGAGCAACTCTATGAGGCCTTCGGTTCAAATGGCGCTGCAATTCTCGCTGTGGCCCGCCATCGTACTGATGATTTTCGCGGCACCAAGGTTCCCCTGTTTTTCAACAATGGATCCAAATTGCTCGGAGCCGAGGCCGGAGAATTCAGACTCCTCGATCCAACAGGCAAGATCAGGCTGGAAGGATCACTCGCGGATTCGACCCACATCGCGCGTATTAAAAATGAGCTGGGCCAGCTTGGGATCCGGTAGCCGAAACGCTCGCGTTAGAGTTCCAGGCGAATCAAATCCTCGTACGATTCTCTTCGCCGTATGACCTCGTATTTCTTCCCACTGACCAGTACCTCCGCGACACGGGGCCTGGAGTTGTAGTTCGAAGATAACGAAAATCCGTAAGCTCCCGCGCTCATTACCGCAGCAAGGTCACCTGGCTGGAAGGCCGGCAGTTCACGATTTCTTGCAATGAAATCTGACGACTCGCAGATGGGGCCGACAATGTCGGCCACCTGAGTCGCGGCATTTTGCGATACCGACCAGATCTGATGATGCGACCCATAGAGGGAGGGCCGCATCAAATCATTCATGCCCGCGTCTACAATAATGAAACGCTTGGTCCCCTGATCTTTGATGAAGGTGACACGCGTCACGAGAGTCCCGGCGTTACCCACGATAATGCGTCCGGGCTCCAGGACAAGGGTTAGTCCCAGATCCTTTGTCGCGGTAATGACCAGCTCTGCATAACCCGAGACCGAAGGCGGCTCCTCGCCGTTGTACGCGATACCGAGACCGCCTCCAAAATCCAGGTACCGCAATGAAACACCTTCGTTCCGGAGTCTCGTTACAAACTCTCGCAGGCTTGCAATTGCGTCGCGGTACGGCGCCATCTGCGTGATCTGCGAACCGATATGACAGGTCACGCCAACAATCTCGATTTCGGGCCGTTCACACAGTTTCAGGTAGAGGGCGTGGGCCTCTTCCATTGCGATCCCGAACTTATGTTCCCTCATTCCCGTAGAAATGTACGGGTGCGTTCCCGGATCGACGTCGGGGTTTGTGCGTATCGATATCCGCGCGCGCTTTCCCGTCTCGCGCGCAGTGTCTGCAATCAGCTCTGCTTCCGCTGCCGACTCTACATTGAAGAAGAGGATATTGGCGTCGAGCGCGTATCGGATTTCTGCGACAGTCTTACCGGGCCCGTCGAAGACGACTTTATCCGCAGAACCGCCAGCCCGCACAACTCGGAACAATTCTCCACCGGAGACGATCTCAAACCCGGCCCCCCAATCGGCAAGACGGCGAATAACGCTCAAATTGGAGTTGGCTTTGACGGCATAGCAGATCAAGTGAGGAATCGACTGAAAAGCTTCGGCAAAAATCCGCACCTGTCGTCGCATTGCAGCTTCGCTGTAGACATAAACCGGGGTGCCAACCTCGCGCGCAATGTCATCCAGCGGGACGTCCTCACAGTGGAGGCGCCCACCCGCATAAGAAAAAAAATGCATGCGTCATTATAGGCGAAAAAAAAGCCAGGGATAGAGGACGTGTCCTCTATCCCTGGCTTCTTACGGGGGGAAATGAAGCCTAGGGCAATGTGTTCAGCTTGTAAGACGCGACCTGCGGTGGCGTCAATACTTTCATGATCGTTTCGGTAAGGGCACGGTCCTGAGCCGCGTGCCTCTTCGAAACTTCCGGCAACACCTTGGCCACGATCTGCTGAGCGACTGGGTTCTGATTCACGTTATTCGGGTTCGGCCGGTTCTGGTTTGCATTCTGAGTAGTCGGTGGAGGCGGCTCCAGACTCGGAACGGCTGACATTTCCTGTCCGACCAAGTTATCCGCAAACTGCCGAACGGCCTGATTCGTGGCATTAAAGAGGCTCTGGATCTGCGTGATCTGTTCGGGAGTGAGTGGCGTTCCTTCTTCCTCCATGATGCCGCGATAACGATCAACCCCGCCCCTGGCCTTGATCTGGTTGTACTTGTACTTCTTGATCTCCGCCGCTTGCGGGGGATCTAACTTCGCCGCTGCCGGCATTTTGTCGAACAACTCTTCATTCTTCTTCCGGACTTCGGACTCGATATTGAAGTTGTTGCCGCGGTTTCCACGCCCGTTGTTGTTATTGTT
>Ga0157379_10000055_pt1 | contig 71563 bp, 45 predicted proteins | sample S25metaG_FD_121802 | JGI IMG/M metagenome (GOLD analysis project Ga0157379, IMG submission 121802) | Switchgrass rhizosphere microbial communities from Kellogg Biological Station, Michigan, USA - S2-5 metaG | ecosystem: Host-associated > Plants > Roots > Rhizosphere > Soil | place: USA... | reverse complement strand
GGGGGGGAGGGGGGGGGGGATAAAAAAGCAGCCTCAATATATTAAGGCTAGCAGCCTCATTAAGGCTCGCAGTAGCTTGCTACTCGCAGTCTCAATAGATTAAGGCTAGGAGTAGCTTGCTATTCGCAGTATCAATAAATTAAGGATCGCTCCCTACCGAACATTTCATTAGTGTAGGGCTCGCTAAGCGTAATATAAATTCATTCAATAAATAAAAAAGCCGCGCTCTTTCATAGGCAGTCCAGCACGCCATTAGCTTACATTCTTAGCGAAGCATGCGCAGAATATATATACATTAAACAACTTAGGTCTTTTTTTATTTTTTTTTACCTAGCAAGCTAGACCTTCATTATATCCCCCCCCCCTTTCCCCTACATAAAAGGGGGGGGGGGGGGGGGGGGGGGGACATAATGAAGGCTATTCTACGAATTCGGAATGGAAGCTCAGTTTTTTTTAATGTTCGTAAAGTTTAGTTAATTCGAGTTCACATTTTATGACGACCCCTTAGGGGTTAAAAAGTTCACATTTCTACTAAATCTATATAACGAAATGTGTATTATATTTAAAGGTAGATAATAAAATCTATCCTAGTATGTCGTTTTTTATAAATCTATATCTTATTAATGTTGTAAGTTCTAATCTTATATACGAGCTCCAGCATCGAAGCATGCGCAAGTTACACACCACGTGTAACTTGCGCAGTAACTTGCGTACCGAGCTTGTTAAGAACTACCTAGCGAACGGGGGGGGTGGAAGGCACCCTACCTTGCAAAAGGGAGGGTTCGTATGGTGTTTAATATCGAGAATAAAAAAATTATATTTCTTATTTTCGATATATGTCCACACGCAGCGGGCAGTCCCTAGCGCTAGGCTGCCTTCAGACTGTAGTGAAACGTACAGTACCGCCGGGAGGCGGTACCACCGCCGGGGGAGGTGGTACTAGCTCCGCACTATTGCCTGTACCCACTAACCCTTAGGGTTCGAGGGTAGGGAGATAGGACTACTGCGCAGGATATATATACATTAAACATCTTAGTAGCAACTCTATTATTATCATCAAGGAAGCCGGGGAGCGTTGTTTAATGGTAAAAGTTTTTCGGCCACTCTACAGCAAGTTCGATTCAGGTGTACCAGCTAAGTACCCGCTTGAATAATGATTGTACTCTATCAAATATTACGTTTAGCTACAAAAAAATTATTAGCGCTTCGCTTGCGGGAGCGGCACTTTATAAGAGTTGTAAACTTTTATCAAATTTATAGTAAGGGTATATAATGAAAATGAATTTATTAATTTATTTAAGGAATTAGTAAAGAATTTTAACTAGTATATTGTCTTTTATTAGCCTATATCTTATTAATGTTGTAAGTTCTAATCTTATAGACGAGCTCCAGCGCGTAGCATGCGCAAGCTACACCACATGTAGTAGCTTGCTACCCAACTCTATTATCATAATGAGAGTTCGTTTAATGGTAAAACGGAGTACTACGAACACTCTAATGCAAGTTCGAATCTTGCACTTTCAGTAAGGAGCGTTTGATTTTTAATTGTACTCTTGACAATCAAATATAAGAAAAATCGCCCTCCGGGTGATTGTTCCCCCCTCGGAGGGCGAAAAATCTTTAGAAGTTGGTAACTACGAATAAAAACTTAAAGAGACGTAGCCACGTTTTCACTAGTAAAAACGTAGAATAACGCCGTAACCAGTTAGTGTTCATAAACGTAACCGGAATTTAGCGTACCTGGACCTCGTTATTTTTAATCTATAAAAAAACTAGCGAGTTTTTTTGCTTACAAGAAGCTTCTTTATGTTTGATATTCTGCTGCGCAAGCATCAAGTTTACGCACAAAAGATTTGCGTTTTTGATGAGGGAAAGGATTAATCCTTAAACGCAAGGTACAAGGGTGGTAAGGAAAACTATAAATCTAATAATATTTACTGGAGTTCTAGTAATTATAATATAAATCTATTGTGCTTATATACTAGTATCCTTAGTGGCTTCCTCTGAGGGTAAAAAAAAAAGGAGAGGGGGGGGTACTTTAGCTTCGAGTAAAAAAATAAATTGAGGCACTAGCACCGCAACAGCGTTTTTATGCGAAGCAACAAACCTTGTAATTCCTCCACCCCAACGCGTTAGGGGGGGGGGGTGGGGATTATAAGCAAGGTTTGTTAGCTTCGCACAAAAACTAAAGCTTGTCCTACTCAAAAATCCGTAGTAATAAGCAAATGAGAATAAGTTACGTAACTTCGTAGCCCAGGTTTTACGAGTTCGCATTAGCCTGCGTATTCAATTGAAACCTATATATAGGTTTCAACTGAAACTTTTTTTTGGTATGAAACTAATAGCTCGCGACGAGTAGCGAAGCTACTGCGAACCCTAGCAAGGTAAGGGTGCTTTTTATCCCCTTTCCATAAAGGGGGGGGGTAAAAATTTATGTAAGGGCAGTGAAGAATAAAAATATATATTTTTATTCTAGCTGTGCCGGAGCTAGCACAAAATAAAAAAATTTATAATTAAAAACTTCATAGCTAAGTCAACGCGCGTCGCTTATAACATTAACCTTGTCCCCTTTGTGAGGGCTCCGCGTTATAAACCAATTAATCTAAGGATAAACACGTTTCGTTTCCGGACCTTTGTCTGAGCAGGATAAGCAAGGGTCCGCACTAGAAATGTATAAACTCACTTCAGAGCAAGGTCGTACCTAACCACGTAAAAAAAAAATAAATACCGGGTCAAACGTCTAGCGCTACGAAAGCAACTAGGTTAATAATAAAATTCCATAAAAAGATACCGAAAGGGGGGGGGGGTGAGGGCTCTTAAGTTTTCAACACACTAGAAGAGGCCTAATTTATTATTTTATTTATAAACTTAGTGCTAAAAACGCGAACATTGTACACATTGCACCTTAAGTACGGTTTATTAATAAAAGAGCTTAGCAAGCTCTTTTACGGCATAGCGCAGCTCTAAGTCTACCCTTATCATTTATATGCGCTAAGCGGTTATAAGTTAAGGCGTAGGCGTGCGCTAAACACGTTAAAATATTTGATTTGTATAGAAAATTATTATTAGTTAATAATTTTCGAAAATCATCAGAGAATTCAAGTGATGAGGGTGATCCTGAGCAGCCTCATGAAAGTAGTAGGTCTAAGAAATGTAACAAAAACGATGAGGAAGAAAAATCTCAGTTCATATTTTTAGCGCCTATAAAAAGTACACTTTGAATGGAAAGATGATTTTGATCGTCTAATGCGAAAGATATATTACGACGCGGCGAGACAATTCGATTAAAGGGGGAATCTACCATAAGTATTCAAAAGAAATGGTACAGCCTATTCGGAAGGGCATCGCCCAACGAGGCGATGTTCTGAGTTTCGATGGATAGCCAGACATCCTCAAGTGCCAAGAGTGGGGATGGAAAGGCGTGCTGAGTCAACGCAACTAACACTTGAACGCAAGTGAACCATTGTATGAAAACGGGTCAATATGGCCCCCTTAAATTAAATTATTTAATTAAGAATCAAACTGTAAGCGGGGAGTTCGTGCAAAATTATCGAGGTACTTGTAATATAAGTTATAATATGTTTTATACCATTAAAGTAAAAAACCAGATAAATAGCGATAATCCGCAAGTAACCAACGCGTTGAAACTCGCAAGTAGGAACTTCAGAGGCCATATGTTTGATAAATATTATTATACTAGATCAATTCATTCAATAACTAAGCAAAATTCAGAATCGTATAACTTAAAATTTAAACAATGATTGGCAGGATTAATAGATGTAAAAGGATCGTTTTTATTTACCAAAAAAGGTTATGCAAGCTTAGAGCTTGTAATGAATTTAAGAGATGAGCGAGTATTACAAGTGATAAAAAATGTATATGGGGGATCAATAAAATTAAGATCGAATGCGAATGCATTAAGATATAGACTTCATCATAAAGAGGGACTATTACGCCTAATTAAGGATGTAAACGGAGAGATTAGAAATCCGAATAGGCTGGTTCAATTAAGTAAACTTTGTAGAAAATACGATATCTTTTTAACTTTGCAACCTGAAGAGATAAGATATAATAATGGTTGATTATCGGGGGTTTTCGAGGGAGCGGGTGAGTTAAGCATTAAATCAGCAAATACACCACCTCAATTAGTTGTATCTGTAACCCTCAAAGATTATAATCTTCTGGTTTTATATCAAAATACCTTTAGGGGAAATATTGAATTAGATCGGAATGGGCGCTTTACCTGATCTATTGACTCGAAAGCCTTAGTATTAAGATTCTTAGAGTATATAAAAACATATACTTTGCGAGCAGATCGGCATAAGCGTTTTTTCTTGGTGCCAAAATTTTTCAATTTACAAGATCTAAATGCGCACCGAGCTCCTTCTGCTTCACAAGTGAATAAAGCATGAAGTATTTTCAAGAATAAGTTCCATCGTTCTTTTCATACTTCTAGCTTCAATTTACGCGATCGCCAAACTGCCTTCGACTAAAGCATTAGCTAATAACTTAGCAAGTAGAGATAGGGAGTTAATTATTTGAGGATCTCAAATGGGCTCAGGAGGTATTGGTATTAAATATTTACCTAAATATTTAATAAATATGTATCGGTTTACGAATTATCTAGGTCTTAACCGTAAATATACTAACGAATTTCGTGACCCCTTCGGCTTTAGCGAAGCGATAGGAGGAAAATCTTGATTAGGTAAGAGATCATATTCTACGAAAGCAGTAGGAAATATGTCTCCGGTTATAACTTATAAAAATGCTGATCTAGATAAACCTCGCATAATTACGGATAATAAAGGTAAAGCCGGAGTGTACTGTTGAATCAATATAATTAATGGGAATATCTACATTGGAAGTAGTATAGATCTCTCAAAAAGATTAAGAGGTTATTTTAATATAAGTTTCTTAAAGAAAGAAATTAAAAATACTAAATCTATTATTTATAAATCTCTTCTTAAGCACGGGTATTCTTCTTTTTCATTAGAAATTCTCGAGTATTGTGATAAATCTGAAGTAAGATCAAGGGAGCAGTATTATATCGACCTGCTAAAGCCTGAGTACAATATATTATATACAGCTGGTTCTTTACTAGGATTCAAACATTTTGAAGAGACTATTGTTAAATTGTCTAGTTTGGCCAAAGCTAAAATTTGAACTGTCGAACATAAAGCTAAACGTTTAGAGCAATTAAAAATCTATCTTTCTAGTGCAGAACATAAGAAACAATTAAAACGTCTTCATTCTAGTGAAGAGCATAAAGTATCGGGCGTCTGACGACTGAAACGTACTTCGTTCGAACACTTAAGACGTCTAGTTTTAAGTTTAAAGGGTCGAGCCAGACCAGAAGGAGCTGGGAGTCTCAAGTATTCATATAGAAGTGTTTGATACTTTAAATAATGAAGCTACTGTTTATCTTTATCTGAGCGAAGCTGCGTGAACAATTGGATGTGTCGAAGGAACTATCAGAAAGGCATTAAAAGTTTTCAAGGAAAACCCTGGTGGCCTTCCGGAGTTACTAGGCTTATTAAGAAAAGATATTCGATCAAACCTTTAGATGATAAATCATAAAATCGGGTTATGGTTCACGCTTTCAAAAAGAAGGATGGTCCTTTGATGTCTTGCTTTGTTAGAACAGATTAAGTTTTACTTTGGCGTAGTGGTATTTCTAAGCTTGGTTTAGAATCTATTCGATATCGCGTAACTTCGATTAAAGATTTGCAAGTTATCGTTGATCATTTTGATAGATTCGGCTTAATCACAAAAAAAAACGCGCGGCCTATGAGCTGTTCTACGGCGAAAACTAGCATTTAAGCTAGTCCAAAGTAAAGAGCATCTGACTGTTGTCGGATGGTTGACTACGAAAGGGAGGCCGTTCCAATGCATCTAATCCTTACTTAGGATTCAAACAATCTTTAGATAAATCTCGTTATGTTTGACAAGTTTTCAATATTTTTGCTCCTTATTGCTATCGGGTACCCTTATATAATAATAGGTAAATTAAAAGGCTATCGAACTATTGCTTTGGGATTTTACACCATAACTCTTCCTTGTTTAGAAGAATATTATTCTCTCTTTTATAATGGAGATGAAGGTGTACCTGAAAATATTTATCATCTATTGACTCCTTCCGCTTTAGCGCACTGAGTAAGTGGAGATGGAAGTGTTAGAGTATGGATTAATGCTATGTACAGATTCTTTCACTGTACAAGATATAGTTCGCCTAATGAATGTGTTAATCATTCGCTACAATATTATTAGTTCCATTCGTAGTGATGTTAGAAAAGTTTCGTGTGCGAACCCTGATAAGGGTTCGGATACGAAACGTGGGTAGCTCTTTAGAGCAACCCTCGGAAAAAATAAAACCTACTTTATGATCAGTTTTTAGTGGTAACCCAGACAAGGATTACCGCTTAAAACGTGTAAAAAAATTTTATTTTTTTTTACTTGGGAAATCATATTATGTGGGTTATAAACAATCAAATTACGGGGACATCCATAAAATCGAAAGTGCTATGGGCAATCGCGTATTTAAATCAAGTGTGGGTACTGATAATTTTAATAAAAAACATAGACATATGTTTTTTATTAAAATGACGCAAGCTCGAAAAGCGGTCCATGTTAGTGAATCAGTAAACACAATTGTAAAAGTGCAACGAGTAGACGGTTGTTGACAAGTTGGCAGGGCTTCTTGTTTAAGGTATACTCTAACGGGTTTTGAAAAAACTATCAAACCAAAATCCCGTCTAAACAAATGAATAAAGTAAGATTTTATTCTTCGGCTAATGATAATTTAATATTAACTTTGAACCCTTGATTTGTCACAGGATTTACGGACGGTGAGGGATGCTTTATGATTTATATTAGAAAAAGCTCCAAATATTCTACAGGCTGAACAGTACAACTTGTGTTCAAGATGGGATTACATAAAAAGGATACCCTTTTACTTGATTCAATTCAAAAATTCTTTGGAGTTGGGAAATTTTATCACGAGAAAGATCTTGTTCATTATCAAGTCTTTTCTATTAAAGATCTCTTATTAATAATAGACCATTTTGTGCGAAGCTAAAATATCCCTTAGTTACTCAAAAATTTGCTGATTATTGTTTATTTAAACAAGCTTTTGATATTGTTAAAAATAAACAACATTTAAATAAAGAAGGATTACGAAAAATTGTATCTATAAAGGCTTCTTTAAATAGAGGTCTTTCTCCTATATTAGAAAACTCTTTTTAAAATATTATACCCTGCCCAAAACCTAGTGTTTCAGATTTAAAAATTAGAGATCCTCAATGATTAGCTGGATTTGCTTCAGCTGAAGGATGCTTTTTAATAAGGATTGGTAAATCAAGTACATCTCTAACAGGATACCAAATTGCTTTAGTCTTTAAATTAACTCCGCATTCTAGAGATGAACAATTAATTAGAAGTCTAGTTGACTACTTAGAGTGCGGTAAGGTTTATGTTAGTGGAACGGTGGTAGACTATATGGTTACAAAATTCACGGATATAACAGATAAAGTTGTTCCGTTATTTCAGAAAAACTATATACAAGGAGTAAAATATCTAGATTTCTTAGCTTTTGTTTCAGTCGTAGAATTAATGAATAATAAAATGCATTTGACAGAAAAAGGGTTAAATCAAATTAAATTAATAAAAGCTGGAATGAATAAAGGAAGAGACAATTAATTTATCCTTTATTTATTTGCATGAAAAATTTGGCTGTCGTGGTAATAGAATTTATATTCACAGTAAATCTATGAAAACCTTAAGAAAGGTAGTATCGCCGAATTTAGATAATTCTATGCTATATAAAATTAATAACCAACCTCAAAAAAAAATAAATAACGTAGGCCATTCAGTCTGCAGCGTAGTGAAGGGAGTCAAAAGAGCCCAAGAGCCAAAAATATTAAGTTATACGAAGTTTTATATGCGAATAATCCTCGAATAAAAATCTCATTTTTATACGTTTATAACCTTAAGCTTGTGCGAGATTCGAGCCCATGCGGGGCACGTTTTTAAGTAAACCCGCGGGGCGCTAAAGGCGTCGCGGGTTTACTTAAAAATTTTAGCTAAGGTTAAGGTTATAAACTCCACGCTTAGCTGCCATAGGTGAATTGCAAGAGGGACGGGGGGAGGGTCTGGAACTTGCTATATAGCCTAATACTCTCAAATTACGGGGAACTCCTAAAGCTTATGGGACCAAATTGTTGCTTAAATTCTTCAAATGGATCAGCTAATCAATGATGTAGGGTAACACGCCATAAGATATTCGAAAGAAAAATGGATAATCGCGTATCTAAGTCAATAACCGGTACGGTTCCTAAGGCGTACAGTAGCCTGATTCACCAGTCCGCTAGCCAGAATCACGTCTTCTAGCCTTAGTAGCCGTCGTTATATTGTAAAAGAGCAACGAGTAGACGGGAGTATATATAGTGGTATATTAGGGCGGTATTTAGGATTTTTTTCTGATATTATCACGTATTTAAGGTGTACTCTAAAGGGCTGGGAAACTAGTAACCAACAAAATAGAATCCGTTCTAAACATATAAAATATTTTGATTATTTATTTAATAAGTCAGGGAGCGCAAACTACATCTCGTGTAGCGACTATATAATTATGCATAAGGGGCATAGTTTTAGAATTAATCCTCCTTTACAAGGTAGTTGCCTAACCGGTACTATAATAATATTTTTACTTAAAAAAGGTAGTATTATATTACCAATAGTTTTAAAAAATTTTTCTATACTCATATTAAAAATTGTACCGTTAATGTCAACCTTATTATATAATACATTATTATTTATTTGTAATATATTATGCATAGATTTTTACGAATTATGTATTGCTTTATATATTTTAAGAAAATCATTATCAAATCCTAAATTTTTCCAAAAATTTTTTTTTAATAAAAAAGCTTCAAAATTATGTGGAGACTGAAATAAATTCTTTAATAAATTTAATTAAAAAAAATATTTCACGTATACTTTATTTTGAATGTTTGTTGGAAGTATATTTATCTTCTTATGAGAAACAAATGTTGACAGTTTAAATAATATATACGTTATAAATTTAATTTTAGTGCCTATCTTCTATATGTCTTTATATTTTTATTTGTATAATTCTTCGTTATTAAAATTTAAACTATTTAAATCGTATTTTACATTAAAAAAAAATCCATTCACTTATATACTTTAAAAATTTTATTTAGGTTGTTGATTAATATTAGTACAACAATTTAATATAGAAATATTATGAGTATTACATGAATTTTTTGACTGTGACTGTACATATATTCTTTTAAAAATATTTTATGCGCCTTTTTTTATTAGAATTTTTTTATTAGAATATATTATAAGTGACCTAAAATTTGAGCCTTGGGCTAAATCACCCTCGGCAATGTCGGAAAAATTTATATCAGATAGGTTAAGTGAGCGTTTTGAAGTTATTGACCCAAATTTTAGTTTTCAAGCTATTATTTTACCTGCACATAAAGAATTTATAAATAATTGATTATCAAATAGAATTCAAAGTTCAATTGATGATAAATTTAATTTATTAGATGAGGACTATAAAACTTTAATACATATACTGGATTTCTTTAAAAATCCTAATTCTAATACTTATGCGTTATTATTTTCGGAGGATAAATGGAAGAGTTGTAAAAGTTATTTAATACCTGAAAATAGAACAAAACATTTTGAGGGTAGTAAATCATGAGTTGCTCTATTTACTATTGAAGGTTCGTTTCCCAACAAAGAAATAGCAGAAAATCACTTAAAAACTTTAAATATTAATAATGGTTCATATATATATAATCCTTTGAGCAATATATTATTAAAATATACAAATAGTGGTTTTGACTCTAATATTCAGAATAGAATATTATTTGTTAGAATAAATAATACCTATCTACCTTATGATCCTCTAATCGGGGCTATGGCCTATAAAGATTTGTATATAAGAGATAATCAAGGTAATTTTCATGATCTAAAATTTAGTACTATTAGATATGACACGAAATCTAATTCTGTAATTAAAATAGATCGGAACTTTGATTATTGTAGTATTAAAAATGGAGAGTATAAATGAAAAACGCACTTAAATACTGAGGATACTTTTAATAGTACTTTGGAAAGAATTCCTCATTTAAAACGTAAGTATAGAACTTTAGCAGATAGACGGTGGGTTTAACCATTATTAGCGAAGGTCTTAGGAGCTAGCCTTAAGTTTTTTAATATTAACCCAGACAAGGGGGGGGGAATTTTTTTTAACTATATTTTTTTTAGCTAACGCGCGTTGAGGGGGCCTCCCACCGGATCCCGGGACAATACCTTAAAGGAGGGGGGCGTAATAAATCTCCTTTAGCGACATTATTAGATGTAGCAGCGAATAAATTCTAGAACTTCGAATTAATTAAGTATTTTAATATGCAAGATAAATCTATCTTCCTTGATCGGAGCTGCGCAAGCTACTGCGCGAACTACGAAGGCGATGAGGCGGAGCACTGCCACAAGCACTCGTACCCGAAGCACCCCAGGTCAAGGGGGTGCTTGCTCCCTTCGGACAGCACTCGAAAAATATATTTTAAAGGCCGAGGTCCGAAGGGAAGCCCATCGTGTGGTGGGCGAGGTTTTTATTATTAATATGAATTGATATGTTATATTTAAAGATATGGTCCAAATAAAAAGTAGGAAGTACTACTTTTTATATTGCAACTTGCAAGATGATACTCGCACTCAATGCATCTGGGACATAAGACTGTCAAACTTTGTTATATCGAAAGTTTGAGAATACTCGGTCGTCTCATACCTGCTTATTAATCTGGGTAATTAATAGATGTGGGTATAAACTATCAAATTCCGGAAAAGTCCTAAAGATTCTTATACCAAACTTCTAATCGGCAAGGTAGAGGAGGATCAATTAATCATTGGTGTACGGTAATAAGTAAGAATATGATCTGAAAAGATAATGGATAATCGCGGATCTAAGACTGGGACGTAAACTAAAAAGAAAAACCTAAAAAATTTTTTCTAAGTACTATTTAGTAAATCAGTAAAAGAGCAACGATTAGATGGTAGTTGCACTAATTAAGGTAGGTAAAGGTTAGTGTTAAGGTTTGATCTAATGGGTTCTTAAAGGAATTATAAAGTCAAAACCCCTTCTAAGTAAAGTTAACTAATGCTATTTATTTTTAAGGATTTTATCCTAAATTTTCAGAGGAACTCTACCATTACATCATAAAGTTTAATTTATAGTGTTTTAAATGTTTGGCTAAGCGCGCTTAAAGGATAAGTTATTGTAAGGGCGGGTCCGTCCTAGGAATAGGGGGGGGGTGCTTCTTGACATGTATTTTATTTAATATATGGGAAATTTTTATAAGTAGTTACTATTTACGAGCTTACGGCAAGCCTACACTACAGTAGGTAAAAAAAATTGCAAAATCTGATTGTTGTTTGGGTTTTTTTTAAGCGCGCGAAGTGGTGTCCCTACTCAGGAGGATTACGCCAAAATCAGTGCTAGCATTAGCAGCAGCCACAGATTTTTGGCTCTAATATACAATAAATAAAAATTAGTGCGTAGTTAAACAAGATTAGAGGGCTCTGTGTGCGTTAAGTGGAAAAATAAAGGCGGAGGGGTATGACTATGAAGACATCATTAAAAAAACTATATTTGCGTAGTTTCGAGCATGGTGCAAGCTCTAGCTTGCGTAGTTCCTTCCTTAAGAAAGGAACTATTGGTTTAACGTCTCACCAGGTTGGGGGAACTAAAAGATATTATACTATTTCAGCAGCATCCCCAGTCTTAAGTCCTTGATTCATTACCGGTTTTTCAGATGCGGAGGGTTCGTTTATAATTTCGGTTGTAAAAACTAAGGCCACACGCTTAAATTGAGCAGTGACAGCAATCTTTTCAATTACTATTCATGAAAAAGACTTAGAACTTTTAAAAGAAATTCAAGGGTATTTTGGCGGAGCAGGTAAAATTAGCAAAAATGGAGAAAGGACCTATGCTTTTAAGATATACAAACAGAATGAAATTATAAGTAAAGTTTTACTTCATTTTTCCAGTTATCCTTTGCTAACTCAAAAAAAAGCCGATTATCTTTTATGAGTGAAAATAGTAGAATTAATGAAAAATAAAGCGCACTTAAACATGACAGGTTTACAAAAAATTGTTAAGATAAAGGCTAGTATTAATAAAGGATTAACCGAAGTTTTACAAGAAGAATTTTCTTTTTGTTTATCACAAGCTCCTCCCATAAGTCGACCTCTGATCATTAATTCCGAAGTAATTCATCCGGAGTGAATAAGTGGATTTGCCTCAGGAGATGGTTCTTTTGTGGTGAACGTTCGGTCTCATCAACTTAAAAAAAAAATCGGTCATAGAGTTGATTTAGCTTTTCAAGTAACTCAAGATAGGCGAGATGAACAATTAATGAGAAGTTTAATTTGTTACTTCGGGTGTGGATTCATTAATGATAGCTCAGGCTATTCTTGACTTAATTTTATGGTAACCAAAGTGAGCGATCTTTATGAAAATATCTTACCCTTTTTCAAAAAATACCCTATTCGAGGTATAAAAGCGAAAGATTTTAGCGATTGATCGCTTATACTTGAAATTGTAAAGAATAAGGGGCATCTTACTAAGGAGGGGGTAGAAAAAATTAAATTAATAAAAAATGGAATGAATAGTAAAAGATAATATGCTGCTAAATATTATAATTTGCTGCTCCACACGGTGGATCCACCGTGTCCGTGTGGAGCAGTTAAGTTAAATGAATTATATTAGGTATTAAAAAAAGCCCAACGCAGTAGGCTCTGCTAGCGAAGCGCGTGCAGTAGACGAAGTCTCATGCCCTTCACACGGCGATACCACCGGGGGGGGGGGCTATAAAAGTTGGTTATTTATCGCCTCTCCGTGCCACCACAGGTGTGGCTAAGGGAGTAATTTAAATCTAATAACCAAGAGAGATTATGGAAAAGGAAATTATAGGAGAAAGTGGTATTAAATAATAATTTGCACTTATAATTTTGTAGGATAAATTTGATGGCCGTGGATCAGATGGCAAGTGTTAGACATGCAGACGAATTGATCTTTAAAGCGGGAACCCCGGAAAAGAGTTCGGAGAACTCCCCAGGACATATGGTAATCTATATGGTTATAATATGAATCGTCAGCTACCTAAAGATCTCAAAAAGGCTAGAGATTGTTAGTTGGGACGGGGGCAAGATAGTCGATAAAGCGAATGCCAGAGGTGATGAAACCATGGATACTGTGCCAGCTATATCATATCCCTTAGCTTTGACACAGACACCTGATGGAAAAGGTGGGCAAAATTCGATGTTGCTTTTCGCAACCTACAAACTAAGAAGGAATCGTGCGATAGGATGTCACACCAGAGATAGGAAAGTGCGCCCTTTAATTAAATATCACGCAGGATCTAGCGAGGATCCCCTCTCTGTATATGCGGGAGGTAAAGGAGTGGGCTTATCCGAATTCGAAAGAATAGGGGAGTGTAGCATGCCCACAAAGGGAATTTGAAGTGAACTCATCTTAGCTGAAAAGAATTCCCGACCTAAACCTGACATGGCCCGTTTACATATACCTTATCGAGTTAGCTCTGCTCTGGGACCTAAATGATGAGATTCACGGGACTATTTGATTATATCTCTTTTTGTTTCCTGTGGGGAGTGCGCCGTTTAATTATACATACGCCCGATCAAGACTTGGCACTATAGAGAAAATAGTAGCAAAAAATGAGGTAGGAGGTAGCTAGCCCCCCCCCGAACGAGAGGGCACTCATAGGAGAGTACAATGAGACCAATGATAAGGAATAGCTAAATCAGATCATGAAATAATGCCACAAGTCTGCCCCTCAACATACAGAGAGCGCACAAAATGAGACAAAACTCTAAATACACCTCTGAGGGTCACTACAATTAATTCCCCCAAAAGAGGGAATACCCCAGGGGGGGGGGGAAGGGTTCCAATAATAAGGTTTAATTAGTAGGAGATCATGAGAATATGAGGGGCCCAAGATCCAGATTGTTTTCAATATCTGTAAAGCATCGTACTTACCCTCGGCTTAAAGGGCTGTCACCTAGGCCTCGCAGACCGGGGCAACTGGGAGGGGAGTGTAGCATGTACGAAAAGCGAAGAAGCAGGAGCTCCGGATATCGAGCCTGAAGAAACGACAACTTCGTCGCAAGCTAATGACTATATGGTTCAAAGAAGAGAATGTGATGGCGCGGGAGGGAACCGCTTTGGATAGGGGAGAAGATATCTACAGGCCAAGTATAGCGATCAGCTCTAGAATCCCCAGAGAGTTGATAGGGAACCGTTATAGCCAGGTGATACGAAAAGCACTAAAACATCAAGTGGGCGACTAGAGTCCAATGTAAGAACCTAAGTAGTCAAAACTGACGTATGTATAAGAACTCGGGAGATCTTGGCGAAGTAGAGGACGTACCCGAGACTAGAGGAGGAGATCGAGGAAATACCAAGAAGTCGGAGACTTCATAGTAACTGGGCGAGAAGAGAATGCCCAGGAGAAGGGAGTTAGCTCAAGCAAAGACGCCAAACCTTATACAGCATGGAGGTATCGGGAAAGAGGGAGGATGGGAGAACCCCGGAAGCCCATTGTCTATGGAACTACTCTGTGGATGGATGACGCCTTAGTATAGCCAATCACCTCCTAAGGGATAAATAAAATGGAGAGTCAGACGGGAATAAACCCGAATCTCGAACCCGCCACCTCATCTATCTGTATAAAGTCACTAGTGTCAGAGACTCAGACCGCCTGTAAAGGTGAGTGACTAGTGTTTGTGGGACAGACCACCGATCCCGGAGTTGAAAAATATAGAGAGACGGAGAGAGCTCTATACAATAAAAGACCACCGATCCCGGCGTTAACCACCAAAACAGTCCATAACTCTTCATGCTGAGCGCCTTGAGGGGAGAGCCGTATGCATTGAAAGGTGCACGTACGGTTCGGAAGGGGGTTGACTAAACTGGCAGCCTACCTTACTATATATACAATCAAGGATTCACTACGACAGGTAGGACAGGGTATAGGACCTAAATCAGGAAAGTCCGTGGTATTTAAGAACTGGGGATTCCCTAAGGGATGGAAATCCTACAACCCTAATTACCCCCTAGCTTGCATATACACTTGTTGTACGCAAGCTAGGGGTTCGGGTTGAACTAATATAGTAGGGAACGGAGTCTCCGTAGTAAGTAAAAATGAAGGGAGACAGTTGCTTAACGTCTGTGAGTACTCATCGGGTAGAAAATACACGACGGATGCAAAAGTCAGAGAAGTTTCGTCAGAGGTAAAACTGACCATAAGACCCATACCCACCTATGAACAACTATATGACATAAACATATGAAAAGCGGCATATAACAAACTAAAATCTAAATCAGGAAATATGACGCCAGGAACTGACAATCTAACATTAGATGGTATCTCATCAAAATGGGTGGAAGAGACTATAAAGAGGCTAAAAGACGGGTCCTTTCAATTCAAGCCATCCAAAAGAAAACTCATACCAAAACCGAACGGCGGAACCAGGCCCCAGGGTATCCCCTCGCCTAGAGACAAAATAGTACAGGAGGTCTTGAGAAGAATATTGGAGTCGGTATACGAACCCCTGTTTAAAGATACATCACACGGATTCAGGCCGAAAAGATCCACTGCTACCGCAGTCTTTGAGGTAAAGAAGTGAAACGGAATCAAATGGATAATCGAAGGAGACATAAAAAAAAACTTCGACACGGTGGATCACCATGTCTTAGCCGCTCTAATAGGAAAAAGGATAAAAGACCAGAAGCTTATAGAACTATACTGAAAACTAGTAAAAGCGGGATATGTCAACGGTGGCGAATATGAAAAATCCGAGCTGGGAGTACCACAGGGAGGAGTATTATCTCCTCTACTGTCGAACATCTACCTCCATGAGTTTGATGAATATATGGAACAAGTAGTGAAGAAGTTCACAACTAACAAACGGGTGTCAAAGGCTAACCCCGAATATATAAGACTCAAAAGAAAGATAGACAAGTTTGAGGGGATAAAGAAGAAGGACATGAGCAAAGAGTCATGAGAGAGCCTAAAAGAACTCAGTGAAAAACTCAATAAAGAACCTTCGGTAATAAGAATCAAAGACACAGGAATGAGAATATACTATAACAGATATGCGGATGATTGAGTGATAGGAGTGACAGGTACCAAGGAAACAGCTGAAAACATAAAGGAAGACGTAAAGGAGTTCCTTAAAACCAAACTAAAGCTGACCTTGAGTGATGATAAGACCAGAATCACTCACATTGTAGAGGACAAGACGTTATACCTGGGATTTAATATTTCAGGAAGGCATAGAAAATATACCGCATCACAGGTCAGAGACGAAGACACGCCGGAAGGCAGAAGGAGCGGGAATTCGCAAATTATAATCGAAGCCCCCATAAGTAAGATGTTAGAAAGTCTAGAGAAGAAAGGATTCAAAAGAAAGGGAGTAGACGAATCGACAGCAAAGACATCCTGGATTCACATGAGAATCGAAGATATTATACAAAAATTCAACTTAATAATCGATGGAATCCTGAGTCATTATAGACCTGTGGATAACAGGAACCAACTGAGCAGGATAGTGTGGACACTTCAGCTTTCGGCAGTATATACTATAGCAAGAAAGATGAGAATAAGCCCTAAACAAGTATGATCTAAGTATGGTAACCCATTAACAGTGAAGTTCCACAGAGAAGGGGAAGAAAAAGTAATACGACTAAGAAAACCAAAAACCCTAAAAAAAGACCTTACATTTCACTTGGGATCCTACCATAATCTCGACCCATTCTTAGTGGCATCATACGTGCTGAGATCCAACCACATTTGGGACCAACCATGTTTAATTTGTAGCAGCAAAATGGAGGTAGAGATGCACCATGTTAAACACATCAAAGTGGGAAAACAACAGGATTCACACAAGTAATGAGTTTTCCTAGCCGACCCTTACATAAATTACAAGGGTCGGCAAGGAAAACGTGCTTCACCCGAAACATGAATAGAAAGCAAGTCCCAGTATGTAAAAATTGTCATAAAAAAAATTAACACCCAGCGCAGCCCGAATCCATCAATAAATGTGTACCTTTTGCAAGCTAGGGGAAATTAGGGAGCGTAGCGCGTGTTGGAGAATTTTTCCTGCCCACCCATTATCATTACATTCGGTAATGGGGTAAATACACAGCGGGGCTGGTGGTAAATATGATGGAAAATCCTTAAAGAAATTAGGAGACTAACGAAACTTATAAAGCAATGGAGAGCCGATATGCAGGGAAACTTGCACGTCCGGTTCGGAGGGAGGCCGATGGTTTCCAGCCACAGAGAAGAAGTCTCTCTGGTCACGGAGCTGGCGGTCCACCCTACCATAGTACCAATAGAAAAAGGGAATATAGTACTAGTACCTATAGGAAGGACATTATATCAAGGAAATGGGATGTCAACTGAGGTGACCTAGAAACCAAAGTGCGAAAATACCAAATGAAGTTAGTAGAGTTAGCTAGCTTAACAGGAGATACTAGAGACAATAGAGTTCTAAAATACCAAAGACAGCTGGCATTAATGAAGGACTTCAGAATGCTAGCTGTACAAAAAGTATTAACTAATAAAGGACATGAGACACCAGGAATAGATAATATATTAATAGAAGGAGATGAGGGAAAATGACAAGTTATGGAATGATTACGGATAGTAATACACAGACACGAAGAATACAAGGCATCCCCTGTCCGAAGAGTTTACATCCCTAAGGCGAACGGTAAAACAAGACCGTTAGGAATACCTACGATGAAAGATAGATGTCTACAAGCACTAGTAAACCTAGTAATGGAACCTCTAGTGGAAATGCGGAGTGATAGACATAGTTATGGGTTCCGAAAATACAGAAATGCCAATATGGCAGTAGGAGCACTACACATATATCTAAGAAGTACGGAGTACAACTACGATAGATATGTCTTAGACGCCGATGTAAAAGGGTTTTTCGAGAATATTTCACACCAATGAATACTAGACAATGCCCCATTAGAAAGGACCCTATTGACATTCTTAAGAGGCTGATTAAAAGCAGGATCCATATTTAAGGATGAGTTTACAAGTAACGATGAAGCAGGTACACCACAAGGACTCACGGGCGCCTGCTTACATTCTGACTGCGGGGCAAGCGGAGCTTTCGGAATAATAAGTCCCACATTAGGGAACATGACACTGAACGGACTAGAGAAATGAGTGGAAGATGCCGTATCCAAGGCATACAATGTTAATCAGAGAGGAATAAATGTAAGGAGAAACAAGAAAACACTCTGACTCAAAACAGGGCTCTGTGTGGTTAGATTCGCTGACGATTTCGTAATACTGGCTCGTTCTAGGAGAATGATTGAACAGACAATCAGACCTTGTGTAGATGCATTTCTAAAAGAGCGTGGGGTTTGACTGTCAGAGAAGACTAAAATATTATCTATACGTGGCGGAGATGAACTAAATTTCTTGGGTTACACTTTCCGATATTTCGAAAAGATACGGGCTAAATTCAAGTTGTTCCACGATAGACAAGAAATGGAAGGGATAGCCTGTTATCCTCAGAAAACGAAATACAAGAACATAGTAAGTAAAATAAGAGGTATATTTCGAAGCAGTAAAAATTTAACTGCCTATACGCTTATCTCCAAACTAAATCCAATAATCAGAGGATGGGCAAATTACTTCAACATGGGACAAAGTTATGGAGACCGAAACAAATTAAATTATAACTTGTTTAAGTTTTCATGGAACTGAGCTAGAAGAAAACATCCTAAGTGAGGGCGAATAAGGATAGCAAATAACTATTATCTGGACTCAACAACATCGAAGAGTGGAGACCCCAAATGAAAGAAAGTAGACAGGAAAACCGGAAACACGAATAAGTGAATATTCCGAGGAAGAACATTAAAGAACTCTATTTACAACGAGTATGAGGGAGGGAAGAATATCGAATTAGTGAATCCTACTCAAGTAGTAGCGACGATAAGCCCAAAAAGATATAGAATACCCTCAAAACTCGAACTAGTACACGCATACCATCCCGACTATAAAGAACTAGTGGATTTCAACACTAAAACAAGCATTGATAATTTAAAGTTTTTCCGAAGGTAGTGCGATAGCTTCTGCCTTCGGACTACTGACCAGGGAGCTTGTGTCAGGATACGAAACGTGGTGTCGCTTGCGAGAAGCCTCCGCACCTTCGGTGAGGGAAACACCCAACCAAGATTAAATTATTAATAAAACAGGAGGGAAAATGTGGTATGTGTGGGGAGACTTTGTAAAACGAGGCTGGTGAATTTGAATATGACGGATCAACCAATATCCATCATATTCAGGAGAGAAGTTTTATTTATTGACGAGCTTCGCTGTGACAAGGGTCAATGAATAAAACGTGTTTCGCTCGTAAAGGCGGTCTAAGAGCAGTATGCCTAATCTAATGCTCACACACACACAGACTGTCACAAACATCATCACAAGTAGAATAAGCAAAACTAATGATGATACAATCTCTCCCGCAGGGGAGGCAAAGAGTAAGATTAACCGGGGATACAAATGGAGAAGAACGTACTCCCACCTCAACTCATACTAACCCAACCGGACCAAGAATAACCAAAAATTCCACCTGTTAGCGGCTTAATCAGGAGGATCTCACTAGGTACATCGTTAGGAAAGATCTGTAATGATTAGCTGGAAGGTTGAGCCGTATGCTGGGCGACTGGCACGTACGGTTCTTTGAGGGGATTTTGTCGCGAGACAGATTCCATCTCTAGTGGAACTATATACCTAATATTAGCATTATTCTCGGGCCTACTTGGAACGGCGTTTTCCGTCTTAATCAGACTGGAATTAAGCTCTCCTGGAAGCCAATTTATTGTAGATAATCAATTAGTGCGCCTATCATACGTAACTACTTACACAGATTATTTCCTTAATATAATCTCGGCATCAAAGTTAGGCTTAAATGATCTATCTACTTTGAATATAGTCGATTTTATTATTTTACCTCTTATTAATATTCTCCCATGAGTTTTAACTTATATATGAGTAATTACTTTCACTTGGTTTAGTGCTTGAGTGTGATTAAGTAATTACGGGTTTAGTAGTAGCGGTTATTGCTGTAATAATAATGAAGGATCCTTATTTGCTTATGCTAGTGGTAGTACTTATTTAAAATACCGCCCTTTCGCCCAATTCCGTAGGCTACAAAAGCCGTATTATTCTTCTTTACTTATAGGACGTGTATATTATTCTCACGCAAGCTCTGCTAATTTATTACCAAAGGATAAAAATGTTAGTAATATAGTTAGCTACGATAATCTAGATTTAGTTGAAGTTCGTAAACAAATTTTTACGGATAATAAAGGAAAATCAGGTGTATATCGTTGAGTTAATAAATTATCAGGGAAAACGTATGTGGGTAGTGGAGCAAATTTAACCGTGAGATTAAAAAATTATTTTAGTATAGGTTATTTAGCAAATCCTCGACGTAAAAAAACTGCAATTAATAGTGCTTTAATTAAATATGGTTTGGCAAATTTTAAATTAGAGATATTAGAGTTTACTACTCAGGAGAAGTGTGTTGTTAGGGAACAACACTATATAGATTTATTAAATCCGAGTTATAACTTATTAAAGACTGCAGGTTCTTGATTAGGTTATAAACATTCTAAGGAGAGTATATTAAAAATGAGTGCCAATCGTCAGGGAGAAAATCATCCAATGTACGGAAAAGTAAGCGCTTTATTAGGTAGAACTCATTCAGAAGAAACCAAGGCTAAAATTAGAGCTAAGAAAATTGGAGTCAAACTAAGTGAAGAAACTAAAGCTAAGATTAGTGCTAAGAAAATGGGTTTCAAACATAGTGAAGAAACCAAAGAAAAATTACGTATAAATGCTGCATTAAATCCTTCTAAGTTTGTTCATTCAGAAGAAACTTTAGAAAAAATTAGTAAAGCTCTTTCAGGAGAAAATCATCCTTTATTTGGGACAACTCCTTCAGAAGAAACTAAGTCAAAAATAAGCAAAAAATTAAGCAGTCCGGTAGAGATAACTGATATAAAAACTAATACTAAAATAATCTATGATACATCGAGAGAAGCAGCTAAAAGTTTCCCTTGTTGTACTACAACAATAAATAGAAGTATAAGAACTCAAAAATTATATAAAAATAGATATAAAATAACTAGAGTTTCGGATATTAAAAGTTTTTCTACGTTCACTAAATCAATAGAACTTAACAGTAATGAGGTAAGTATTAATAAAAAAGATATATATTTAATTTTAGGTAAGAGGGGGGAAAGCCCCAAGCTGAACATAGCATCTTTAAAGTGCTCTCGAAGTAAGCGTTCACTTTCCTTCATTGGAGAACATCAGTACAAATTAGTAGGTGATTTGTTTTATTATACGCCTGACAGAAAGCCTACAATTGTAAAAGAAGTTAGAGTTTACTCTACTTCTAATAATACTATAAATGGAGAAGCTTTTTATCGTAGTAGTTGAACAATTAGGAAAGATATAGCAAGTCAAGAGCTTTATAATGGTAAATATATAATAAACAAAGCTCCGAAAAATAATGAAGGAATTGGAGGCGGAGTATCACAACAGGTATCCGCTGTAACTGCTAACACGAAGGGAGCCAAAGGAGTTTTTAGGATTAACCTAGATATTCTAAATTATCTCCGAGCCGCGCTTCCTATGGTAAAAGCTACACTGCTTGAAATCTACTTATACGGGGCCTATATCGGGCCTAGTCTTGCTAGGGATAGGACTAGTAACACTGAGTTTGAATTAGATAATTGGATTCAAACTAAAGGACAGGTTAACCGGAGTGTACAAAACACTTTAAATTTAAGGAACGGATTACCTAAGGGATGAATTGTGAGAGCGTCACTTAGAGTAAGATACTTCGCCTATCTAACTAGGTGCACTCACTCTAAAGGAGTAGTTAAGACGTCGTCTTATGATTATTATGCGGGCCACGGCCCGCGGAATAATCTTAGTCGAGCGGTATCGGAAATTAGGGATTGCCTACAGCCAGAGATGGTAGGGCAACGCAGGGACCATAGTACAATAATTTACCCTTTATTAAGGCGTTTAGCGTTTATAAGAAAAGGTACTAAATTATTTGGAAGGGTCCCAAGAAAATACGTATCTACTTATACTAAAGCTGCTGGTTTAGCCAGTGAAATTAAATTTAACAGTTTAAGTAAAGTAGATAACCTTAGAGCTTATTGTAAAATTAAAAAAGAAATAACAAATAAAAAGATAACTTGAAGATTATATCGTATGTTATACGATAAAAATATATATATACTGGCATACGAAATGTTACTTAACAACACCTTAAATAATCAGGTTATTTTAACAGGTAAAGACCTGGTAAATAACTTAAACCTCAACATATTTGAGTGCTCACTTCTTTACCCTAATTTAATAGGAATCGACAAAGTAATTATAGACAAACTTATTAGCGAGATTGTAACTCAGCTTAAAGCAGGAACTTATAGCTTTACTAATACGGAATCTTGAATAGCCCAAGAGCTTACGAATAACGTATATCGAATTAATTTAGTTAAGGATTTCCTATTAATTAAAGCTTTAGTTATTATACTTGAAGCTATCTCACCATTCAACTCTAAAGTTCATACATTCTGTTCATCATACGCGTCCGTATCCCAAAGGGATTATGCGGAAGCAGGATCCTGCCGCCTGACCCGCGGAGTAAGTACGCCCTCCGCTACGCAAGCTAGCGAAGCAGGTTTTGATAGCTTGCGCGAATCCCTCTTTTTTGGGCGGGATTACAAAGCTAAAGATTATATAAAACAGGTTAAAGTTAAATTAAAAGGGGCTAAATGGTTTATAAAAGGGGATCTTTCTAATTCTTTCGACCATATAAAATTAAATACGTTAATGTTTATTCTAGAAGAAAAGTTAGCGGATAAAAGATTTACGGATTTAATAATAAAGGCTTTAAAAGCTGGTCATTTTAATTATAATTATATCAGCCGACATAAACCATTAACTTTAGGGTCACAGACTATATCCGCTGGTTGCGAATTGGGAGGTTTAAAATCTTTATTGTATCCTATACTTGTTGATATCTTTTTAGAACGTTTCGATAATTTTGTACTTTCAGAAGTTGCAGCTACTTATGTTCATCCTAAACAGACTCTTCCTAAAGGAGCCAGATTATCCTATATTCGTGTTGGTGATCAATGAATTATAGGTGTAATAGGATCTTATTTAGATTGTGTAAACATTTCAAATCGTATAAAAAATTTTTTTAAACAAGAATTATTTTTAGAGTATACTAACTTAGATATTCTTAATGTCAAATCAGCTAAAGGCGTTATTTTCTTAGGTGTGAAAATAAGTGCTTATGTAGCCGAAAACAAGCCAGCGACTCATTTCGTTGAATCAGGGGTGCGCGCCCCGCTAAGCTACAATACACCTAAACTTAATAATAACTTTATTAAATTAGAAGCTCCTATTCATTACATTGAAAGAAAATTAACTAAGGCTGGCTTCATCAAGGATAAAAAACCTATTCCGAAATTAAATTTAACTCCCTATGATAAAGAAGTTATTATTTCTATTTATAATTCTTTATATCATAGTATAATAAATTACTACAGTTCGGTAAGAAATAGTCGTAATTTATCTTTATTTGTGTTTAGAGTTCTAAACTCTTCCTGTGCTAAACTCTTAGCCTCTAAATTTTCACTTTCTTCACAGAAAAAAGTGTTTAAAAAATTTGGATCAGATCTAATAAACCCTCAACTCAAAGTAACGCTACGCACAAAAAGTATTGTTTTATCTACGTTTAGTAGCGCCTATCCTGTATCAGGCTTTACGGGTACGTCATTAGCAGATACAAATAATTCTAGACACCTAGTTACAAAAGAAAGGAATAAGTTTAAAGGGCTTTATACAGTGGAAATTAAAAGATTTAGCTCAAACAAAGTAAGTGGTTCTTCAACCATGATTACTGCTGTTTCTGAGTCAAATTCGCGATTAGATCCTTGATTTGTTAGTGGGTTTGTAGACGGTGAGGCTAGTTTTCAAGTTACGGTTTATAATAAAAATTCTTCGGTTATAGGGTGGGGTGTTAAAGCGAGTTTTAATATTGAAGTAAACAAGAAAGATTTATTATTGTTAAAACAAGTACAAGCTTTTTTTTGAGGTATAGGAAAAATAAATTCTAATAACACAAATAATTCTGTTGTTTATACTATTTTAAAAATAAAGGATTTAAGTGAGATAGTAATACCTCATTTTCTAAATTATCCTTTAATTACGCAAAAGTCTATGGATTTTTTAATATTTAAGTCAGTAGTGGAATTAATGCTTGTTAAATCACACCTTTCATTAGAAGGGCTTAATCAAATCGTAGGACTAAAAGCTGGATTAAATAAAGGTTTACCTGAGACTTTAAAGGAAGCTTTCCCTAATGCTATTGCTGAAACTAGACCTATAGTAGGTGGCGCAAGCTCCCCTGTTATTAGACATCCTAATTGACTAGCGGGATTTGTGACGGCGGAAGGTACTTTTTATGTTAATATTAATAAAAATCCTACTTACAAAATGGGGGTAGGGATACAAATAAAATTTTCTATATCTCAACATTCTCGAGATTCTTACTTATTACAAAGCTTAATAGAATACTTAGGTTGTGGTAAATTTTATTCCCGAACTAATCGAGAATTAGTAGAGTTTGTGGTAGTTAATTTTAAGGATATGGAGAAAAAGGTTCTACCTTTCTTTCATAAATACCCAGTTCTAGGAGTTAAAAGTCAAAATTTTAGGGATTTAGTCTTAGTGGCGGACATAATGAAAGATGAGGGACATAAAACAGAATTAGGGATTCAGCAGATTTTGAATATAAAGGAAAAAATGAACTCTAAAAGACAAGACTAACTTAACTTCCTTCTTTGTAGTAAGGGCCACGTGTTGTCTTTCTAAAAATTCTTTAGTTATAAAATCCCCACCCCGCGTGCGGGCATGAGACTTCGTCTACAGCACGTACCTTAGGTACTGCGCTGGATATAAAATTCCAGATAACTCAGGACACTTTAGATAAGAAACTTTTACAAAAGATAGTGGAATACTTAGGTTGTGGTTATTATAGGGAAGTAGTCAAAAATAATGAGGGTAAATTTGAAGTAGAAAGCTCTAAAGATATATTAGCTAAAATTATTCCTTTTTTTGATAAATATCCTTTATTAGGTACAAAAGCCAAAGATTGTGCCGACTTTAAGCTAGTAGCCTTACTTATAGAAAAAAAGGCTCACCTAACTATGGAAGGTTTAGATAAAATCCTAAAAATTAAAGCTGGAATGAATAGAGCTAGGGTTAGTGATTAATTGATCTATCTGTCATTTTTGTTAATTATTTTTTTTATGGTGGAGGCGCGGCAAGTTCTCCATCGTGTTAAATATCTCCGAGGAATTGCACTTTTTAGATATTATTAAATATAAAGAGACGTAGTAAGCGCGTAGCGGGTTGGTTAACTAAAGACAAGTTATATCTGAGGTAAATGTAGAATACAAAACTAGTTAATACTGCCAAGGGAGATGGGTAAAAATATCTAAAGGTATAACTAATTAATATCCTGCGCAGTAGCTCCGCTAGTGCTGGAGAATTTTTCCTGCCCGCAAGGGCGGGGCTGGTAAATAAAATTACTTTAAGCACTAAGTTAGTATTTTCTGGAGAGCCGTATGATGGGAAACTATCACGTACGGTTCGGGAAAGGGGTAGATAACTATACTTTGCATAATACTAAATTTAATGCAAAGAGTGTTTCTACTCTAGTTCACTACAACAGTATAATAACAGCTCATGCCATCCTGATGAGTGCGCCGATGTATCCCATCTTGAGAGAGCTATGATGAATAGTTACACACGGCAGGTGTATAAAGGGCCAACAAGTCGGAGGGGCCAAACCCTACGAGGAAACTCAAACGACTAAGCTGTTGGTAAAGGTTATAGGGAAAGCCCGCTCTGGGGCTTTGGAGACTATGGCTGACCTATTCTGTCCAACGTCTAGGATAACAAACTTGAAACATAATGATCGTCATGATGGGACCATAGCCAAAACAGAGACTAGGGCTACAGCGCTGCATACACCAATTTTATCATCAGTTTTGGTGCTGCCGAACAAAAGCAGTTGGATCGTCACACAGAGTGAAACAAAAATTTATGCAAGGGACCTAAGACAGACCGCTCATTCGGGGGACTTCGGGATCACCTACGGGAACTCCCCGGAAACTCCGGACATTTCCCTTATCGAGGTAAATACAGGAGTTTCCAATGGGGCCTATAATAGTACCCACCCAAACTGAAGGGGTCCTATCATAAGCACCATCGGAGTTCCTAATAATACTGTCCTCAAAGGGGGAAGGGGTAGTAGGCTAGTAAATAGCGGTGACGGAGGTGGAATAATACGGGGAGCAATCCTCGAAAGTCCACCAGTTTCAGCCTGACTTGTAGGTACGCACGTATCAAAAGCCGGCTTTTCAGCGTCACGTGGCAGCGATACGAAAAAAATGCAAGATCACCCAAAAACCGAAATCAATATCAAGAATATAAGTAATTTAAAGAACCTCGTAACAGCTTACGAACTCATAAAAAGTAATCCGGGGAACATGACGCCAGGCCCGGACGGTGAAACCTTAGACGGAACTACCAAGGACTACTTGATTAGAGTTCAGGAAAAGTTGAGAGCAGGTACCTTTAAGTTCAGCCCAGCCCTAAGAGTTCAAATCCCCAAACCGGGTAAGAAGGAGACGCGACCTCTCGGAGTAGCCTCGCCTAGAGAAAAATTGGTCCAAAAAGCTATGCAACTAATATTAGAACCATATTTTGAGACACTATTCAAAGAGAGCTCCCATGGCTTCCGACCAAAAAAGGGAGTTAGAACTGCTATTAAATATTTAGATTCCTATTTCCAAAGTTCACACTATATAATCGAGGTAGATTTTTCTAAAGCGTTCGACACCGTAAATCATGTTAAACTCATGGAGCTACTTAAAGGCCACATCGAATGTCAGAAGACACTAGCTCTGATTAAATCAAGCCTAAAGGCAGGATATGTAGAACTGAATAAGCCCGTAGTAAACCCAGAGGTAGGAACCCCACAAGGCTCAATTCTAAGTCCTTTATTATGCAATGTATACCTACATTCACTTGATGTCTTCGTGGAAGCACTTAAAGTGATATTTGAAAAGGGGTTCCACAGAAAAACCTCATCCGAATACACCAGCATACAAAATAAGGCAAAATACTGAAGAAAGAAGGGGTACGACAAGACTAGGTATAAGGAATATAGAATACTACTAAAACAATTAATAGCAACTCCAAGCAGGCCTCAAGACGATAGCTTCGCTAGAATACAATATGTAAGATACGCAGATGATTTTGTACTGGGAATAGAAGGAAGTTACCAGGTAGCCAAAGAGATTTTAAAAAGAATTCAAAAATTCGTCGAGGAAGAATTACTATTGAAATTTAATCCGGAAAAAACCGGAATAACTAAATATTCCATGAAACCTATAAAATTCCTAGGCTACAACATAATGGCCCCACACATGCTAAAGGCCACAAAGCCACTAGAGACCATAACTTCGAATAACAGACAAATCACTCGTAGAAAAAAAATCCGTGTTAGGTTTAACATGGACCTACAAAAAGTATTAAAGAGACTAGTCTCGAGAAGGGTGATTAGATTAAGGACATCCCACACTAATCACAGTGAAAAGATCTACAGAGGTAGGTTTTTAGGTAATCTAATTAATCTAGACCACCCCTACATTATCAGATACTATAACTCAGTGATAAGGGGACTCTACAACTTATACGACTTCGTTAACAATAAGAGCAACGTATTATGAGTCCTATGACTCATAAAGGAATCCTGCGCACTAACACTAGCTAGAAAGTTTAAGCTAAGAACACTTAAAAAAACTTTTAATAAATTAGGTTTTGACCTAGCTTATGTGATTAACCGCGGTAAAGTTGACGAGAAGAAGATAGCTATCATAGGCCCTAAAGATCTTACTTCTGGCAGCCTTGCGAGAACCGGAACATCCGCTTCTGACCCATTAATTTCTATTGAGAAGGTTTGAAATGCAAAATTTACTAAAATTAACCTAAACCAAGCCTGCTTAATATGCGGTGGACCAGGCAAAGATAGAGATGCACCACGTAAGAAAAATTATAGACCTAAAAAACTGAAAAATAACTTGGACTTCTTTACTCGTCAAATGGCGGCTATAAATAGAAAACAAATCCCGCTCTGTAAGGCTCACCACATAGGTCTACACAACGACTCCTGAACTGAGCAAGAAAACAAATATACCTCGAAAAGACAAGTAAAAGAAAAAAAAGTAAAAAATAACGTTCATATTAGCTATCGTCCAACCCACGGTAATAGTAGAAGTACCATCTTTATAATTGATATTGATTAAGAATTTGAGGAGGGTTCCGTTGAGATCAAGCTGGAATGGAGAGCCGAAATAGATGATGGGAGACTATCACGTCCGGTTCGGAGGGAGGTGGGTTCCGCGAGGAATCTAGACCTACCCTACTTTTTTTTATGGTCGAAAAAAGCTTTAATGTGTTAAATATGAAACCTCAATCGGTACTGTGTACCGATGGGGTAAATAAAGATAATAATTGGCCTTCACTACCTGACGTTAAAATAGGTAACAATAATAACTATAATGACAAGGAAAAAAAACCTAAACCTAAACATAAATATGTTAAAGTTTTAGTAAAAGATCCCTTTAACAATAGAGATATTATATTAAAGGTAACAAAAAAACAAAGAGGAGTCTATTTATGAGAAAGCTTAGATGGCCAACAAAAATATATAGGGCATTCAATTAATTTATATAATCGAATAAGCTCTTATTTCATGCCATCTATTCTTAAAACTAAAGCACGAAGAGTTTTACGTTATTTAAATAAACATGGTTTTAGTAAAATAATTTTGACTATATATATTATGGATGAAAAATCTAGTTTAGAACAAGTAGTAGAATTAGAACAATATTTTATAGATATTTTAAAGCCAAACCTTAATGTGGATTTAATAGCAAGTAGTTCTGGATATCATGACCCGATGAGTATGGAAGCCAGAGAAAGACTTAGAAAACAGAGGGGTATTCCTGTATATATTTATAATGTTGAGGATTTTACTTTATTATATGTGTTTGACTCAAAACAGCATATGTATGACTCAATAAGTATACATCATAATACTTTAAACGACTGTTTAAATACGGGAACAATATATTTAGATACTTTCTTTTTTTCTTTAGACTTAATAGATGAATCTACTAAAACTAATTTTCTGACATTAGATGAGCTAAAATCTTTAGTTACTGATAAACGAGATGTTTACAAAGTTAAACATCCTGCAGCTAAAGCTATTTTAGCCGAGTTTAAAGACGATTCTAGAAAAAATCTAGAATTTTCTTCATTAAATAGTTTAGCTATACATTTAAAAGGTGATCGTCAGGTTATTAGAGAATATTTAACAGGGAAAAAATCAGGTTATTATAGAGGTAAATGAAAATTTTCATATAAAAATTAATCATATTTAACATATTAAAAGGCATGGCCGGGTATGGTGGAAACATCATACTTTCTTTTTACTGTATTGCTGGAACCCCTTAATAGCTTTTGAAACTAGTAATGCAGACTTTATTTGAGATAAAAGCGGCATAATACAGTTACAATTTCAAAAGATTAGGCAATCAGCCGGAAACCAAAGATAAAAGGGCTCACGTAGCACAAAACACTTTTATTGAGTAGGATCCTCAGAGTATTATACGTGAAATACCTTAGTAAATATAATTGTATATTTAAAGGTAAAGAGATAATCCAAACATTAATGAAAGTTGATGATCAATTGTATGCCTGCACTTATAGGAGGATTCTTTCGACGCGGACATTTTATAACTGTTACTATAACGAACTCTACGCAGTCCATGCAGTCTATAGCGGCACTTTTGCAATCCACGTCCACATTTATTTATAGTAAGACCCCCGTGAATTCATCCACCACACAGGGTGGTGGAAAAGGGTCAGGGTTAAATACTGCAATTAAGTCCAACGAGGCTTGGCTGTGAGGAAGTACTAAATGGAGAAATGATGCAGATGGACTTGGTATCAGATTATCCTACCCTAGTCTAGCGGTTGTTTTGAGTTGAACGCGAGTAAACTTCTACCTTAAAGACGGTACAGCTATAACCAGTGTTCCATCCTTAGAACTGAAGTCAAATAAAAATGGACATGATGTTTTAGAATCCGAGCATCTATGAATTCACCCATTCAGACACACCGTAACAGGAAGCAACTCAAAACCAGGCAGGTACAAGAAGGTCAAAACAATAATCTATCAGATTTTTACCGACACAAATGTCCTACCAAACCCAAGTCACCAACTGGACCAGTTATTGAACAAACGCGGGAACCTCGGAAAAACAACCTTCGCCAGGGTTGAAATGTTGGGTGTAAAAACGTCTCTGACCTATGATGGTGCAAAGCTAAGGTGAGTTCATCATAGCCAACACGGGGGCAAGATAATGGAAAAAGCTAATGCTGGAAGTAATTCTCCAGATACTCGAGGTACGTTAAAGACTGTTAAGACCGACTCGGGAACACTCAAAATGTTGCTGAATTCCAAATGCCTAAATGAGACTCCATATAAGCTATTTGCCCGGGGAAGATGAATCCAGGATCTCCCTAAAGGAGTTAGATTCATCTCCACAGGAACCTTCACCGATTATCACAGTCTGAGAGAAGCGGTAGATGAAAAACAAAGAGAATTGATGGAGTTAGCGAGAAATAAAGGAAAATATGACAAAACAGTCCTTGATAAACAGCTATTATTTGCCAGATCAAGAATCTTCCGAGAGTTGGCCGTTACACAGATTAGTAGAAAAGCAGGTTCACAAACACCAGGTGTTGACCGAGAAATTTACGACAAATCTGATGAAACTATGCACAGCTCCCTGGTCGAATACTTGAGAGAAACAATATACCACCCAAACAAATATAGAGCCACCGCGATCAAAAGAGTCTGAATTCCAAAACCAGGGAAGACCGAAAAGAGACCATTAGGAATCCCGACTTTAAAAGACAGAACCCTACAGGCCCTAATTAATTTAGTATTACTACCTTTAGTAGAGCTAGATAGCGATCCTAACAGCTATGGATTCAGACCTCACAGAGATTGCAAAATGGCAATAGCAGCAGTACGTATCCAATTAAGAACGGTAGATGTAAGCAAACCAGGGGTCAAAACCAACGCCCTATTCAAAGCTAACCACGACAAGTATATCCTGGATGCCGACATCAAGGGATTCTTCGACAATATTAATCATGAATGGTTAATGTCCAATATCTGTCTACACCCAGAGTTGAAGAAGATCCTACACCAATGACTGAAAGCTAAAATTTTAGATAAAGGAACATATGCTGACCCACTAAATGGAACACCTCAAGGTGGTATTATCTCCCCAATACTGGCAAATTTTACATTGAATGGGTTGGAAAGAACAGTAAATGAATCAATATTCCCCTTAACTAAGTCCAAAGAACAAAGAATGAAAATTAAACACGCTGATGGAACGAGCACGCGTATGCCTATATCAACCCACGTAATTAGATACGCGGACGACTTTATAGTCATAACTAGGAGCAAAAACATCCTAGGTAAATATATAGTTCCCGCGATCGACTCATTCCTTAAAGAAAGGGGACTATGGTTATCACCCACCAAAACCAAACAATACTGTCTTAGCCAAGATGGATCCCAACTAGACTTCTTAGGATATACCTTTAAATATAGAACTCAATGATCTTCCAAGAAGACTATGATTTATAACAAACAAGAGGGTAAAGCAGCTATAGCTTTATACCCCAGTAGGCAGAAAGTCATAGCCCACATTCGAAAACTGAGATCAATATTCAAAGAATCCCAAAACTCCTCTGCGATGGAGCTGGTCTCAAAACTGAATCCGGTCATTAGAGGATGATCTAACTATTTTAATTTAGATAATAGCTCCAGACACCGTTCTATAGTTAGAGAAGCACTATACCGCTTGACTTGAACATGAATGATAAGGAAACACCCGACTTTAGGTAAAAGGAACTTAGCCAAACTCTATCTCCTAATAGACCAGAAAGACAAAGAGAAAACGGTAGATGACAACTCTCCCCTAATTGACTCTTGACAAAAGCTCCAAATTCAAAAACTACAAATGATCCTTCCATGGTAAGAGCTGGACTAAATCAAGATATAACAAAACTAAGATCGAACGGTTTGCATACCTATTAAACCCCATAAACTGTGCACCCATTACCGCTGCGATAAGATACCTTTTACCGGAAAAGTTAAGAAACGTTAATGCATTCGACAAGGAAATCAAAGAGGTCGTAGACAAACGTCTAAAATTAACGTTGGAGATTTCACCAAAAACTCCTACTCTTAAGGAGAAACTATTCAAAATACAAAAAGGTAAATGCTGAATATGTGATAAACTGATTGACTACGAATACCTACACTACAACACAATACACATACATCACATTAACCCTATCATGAAAGGAGGGTCAAAATTCGCCCTCAAGAATTTGGCTATAACCCATTCCTGATGTCATAGAGAACACAACCATTACGAGTAACGGCTTACCGTTACAAAATAATGACAAAGCCTCTTACGAGACTCCAACAAACTAGAGCTACCTTCGGACGCGGACTCGAGGAACAATCAAATCACCATCAACCAACTAGAACCAAAAGTTCAAAGGTGGACAGAAGAATTATGAAATAGTTTAAATTAGAGGGAGTTGTAAGCGCTGGGAATCGTGAGTGCTTCCTGGAACCCTTAACCGGATTGTTCGAGGATTGAAACGTAAAAGACCCTGTTGATCCCAGAGATCATGGTAATTATAACCAAACCTAATACTTATTTCAATTCCACCCATTATCTGTAGGTGAATGAAGATGATAGATGGACCCAAACCACTTTCGAAAGGTTACCCTAATTAATGGAAGTCTCGTAAAACGACTTTAAAAGATCGCTGTCCAAAAACAAATCAAACCTATACTTATATGATGTAGGACACGAAGAGTTAGGATTCATTCGGGTGAGCCGGATGCAGGGTGATCTGCACGTCCGGTTCTTTGAGGGGGTATCGTCGCGAGGCGTGTCCTATCTCTAGTGGTAAAGTTAAAATACAGATGCAAAATTATACAACATTAGAGTCAAATAGTGAAGAAAATAACTTAAAATATTTAAGATCTAAATTTGGCGCTTATTTAACAGGGTTAATAGAAGCTGATGGCTCATTTGCTGTACATGATAAAGATTCAAAAGCTAAAAGATATTTACCCAAAATATTAATAGTATTTAGTTTAAATGATATTCCTTTAGCTGAAAAATTAATATACCTTACTGAAGTAGGTAAATTATATAAAAAAGAAAAACAAGGGTGTGTAATATGACAAATTCAAAATATAGAAGATGTCATAAAAATAATCAATATTATTAACGGCTTTATGCGGACACCTAAAATAGAAGCATTACATCGGGCAATAAACTGATATAATAACTTAAAGGGTACTAAAATAAAACCTTTAGGTTTAGATTTATCGCCCGTAGATAGTAATGCTTGATTAGCAGGGTTTACTGACGGTGATGGAAATTTTAGTATTACTTTAACAGATAGAAAGAAAAAAGGTGCAATTACTTCCAAAAGAGTACAGGCTTTCTTTCGTATAGAATTAAGACAAAATTATCATAGAGAAGCTTCAATAGAACAAGGGGGTATTAGTTATTTCAAGATATTAAGTGATATTGCTAGATACCTAGGAGTTAATCTATATTCCCGATCTAGAGAGCAAAAAGATAAAATTTTTTATTCTTATACGGTAATATCTCATAGTTCAGAAAGCCATAAAAAAGTTGTAGAGTATTTTGACCGTTATCCTTTGTATTCTTCAAAATATTTAGCTTATAAGGATTGAAAATATGTACTTGAACAAATAAGATTACGTGATGGTAAACCTTTAACAGCCGAAAATATATTGGATATTCAAAGTATTAAAGCTCAATTTAACAATAATCGTAAAAAGTATGATTTTTTTCATTTAGATTCTATTGTTTAAAAGTTTTGCATTGTATTAAAAAATAGAAATTGCCGAAGGTAATAGTAATATTACTATATAAAATATAACTAATTGTCGGGAAGTTCCTAAAGTTTTATTATAGGAGTTATGAAAGTTTATCCTTAAAGGCGCCGCGCGCCTCGCGAGCGAGTCGCTTGCGACCCAGTTGTATATAACTATATACGTAATTAAACGTACATGATACTTAAAACTAATAAATATGGATAATCCGCAGGAAACAAAACAATATTAAGGCCCTCTTTTTAAGCGCTGTTTGGCTGCGCCTAAAAAGAGGGGCCATTGGTAGGATCCTCAGAGACTATACGTTATACCCCTAAGATTGCTTAATTAAGGATCAGGGTGAAAAGATAGTCCAAATGTAATTTAACGATTACAATAAAATGAATTTTTTAATGCCACTTACAATAGGGGGAGCTGATATGGCAAACAATAAGCTCCTCCTTTTTTCTTGTGTCTTTGGTGTAGCATCGTTGTCCAAGCCTAATTTTGTTAGGGAAAATATATTAAAAGCTTGTTATATTAGTAGTGTGTTTAGCGGGGTAGGTAACCCCTCAGGATTCAGTCGTCAATCGACGCCCAAATCTAATAATTATAATAATTATAATAAGAATTTTGCTTCGTATTTGGCTGGTTTATTTGAAGGCGATGGTCATATCTGAATTCAAAAACAGAAGGGTAGTAAGACTCATAATCCTAGATTTTGTATAACTTTCGGTTTAAAAAATGAGGCTTTAGCTAAAAATTTACTCGATATTATAGGGTCAGGATTTATTAGATATAAAACTAAAGATAATGCTTGTGTTTTAGTAGTTTCGCCGGTAATAGGATTAAAAAAAATTGTAAATTTTATAAATGGTGAATTAAAAAGCCCTAAAATACACCAACTTCATAGTTTAATAGACTGGTTAAATAAAAACCATAATGCTAAATTAAAAAAATTACCTTTGAATAAAGATAATTTAGAAAATAGTAGTTGATTTAGCGGTTTTGTGGATTCTGACGGTAGTTTTTCTGTACAATACACAAAAACAGAACAAGGTGCAAAAAAAAGAAAGATTTCTTGTAGATTGAGAATTGAACAAAGAATGTTAGATCCAATAACAAATGATAGTTATTATGATATTTTAAATCAAATATGTTTATTCTTAAATTGTAAATTGCGAACAAGAATACAAAAATCTACAAATAATCAATATTATACTTTATCTGCATCTAGTAAAGTATCTTTAGATATTTTAATTAACTATTTTAATAAATACCCTTTATTTTCAAGTAAATATTTAGATTATAAAGATTGAGAACAGGTTGCCTATTTAATCATTAATAATCAACATTTAACCGAAGAAGGGATAAATATTGTAGAACTTGTAAGAAGTCGTATGAATACAAAAAGAACTGAATTTAGTTGAGATCATTTAAAGGATTTATATTAGATATACACTACAATGCTTTTAATTTATTATTAAGACGATTGTTTCACTACCGCCTTAGTAATAGGTCTGTGTATTTTATGTAGGTTGAGCTTGCATTATATGTGCTTTGCTTTTGACTTTTTGTATACGCGGTTTTGTATTTACTATGGGGTTTCAGCTTTTTTTGCTTTTGTTTACAACAAGTAAACCCCAGGGGGGTTCTAGTAAGGAAGATTGCCGCCATGCAATAGGGTAGAACCTTTTGCTAGGGGGGGGATGGAAGAGGGAAAAATACTAGTAAACCCTAAAGGAAGGAAACAGGAAAATAAAATTATGGGAATGCCGTTATAAAGTGTAAATTTTATAATTATTATTTTGCTATAGGCATGGAATCTCTCGAAGTTGGATGTATTTACCCAGTTAACAGATGTATATACACTTAATTGGATTTGAAAAATCATAAGGTTGTTATTTCGACCGAATTAATCGTAATAATTATACATACATGGGAGGATTGTGCAGGAAACCAAAGTAATTCATTTACGAGTAGGATCCTCAGAGACTTTAATAAAATTACTTAGCTAGTTAAGATAATTTATTAAGAATGTATATATAATATACATTAATACGCAAAACTCCAACTATGCTAACTAAACTAGATAGTTAGCAAAATTAACAGTAGTTGGATGAAGACATAGTCCAAGTAGGTAAGAAATTACTTACATTAAATAGATTCCCAAGACTTAATAACATAAGCTTTTGACTATTAGTTCCTAGTTTATGTTTATTAGTATTTTCATCTATAATAGAGGGAGGAGCTGGTACTAAAAATCACCTGTGCCAGAGTAGTAAGAAATTACTATAATTGAATATCACTGTATGCTGGAAACACCTAAAGCTCTAAATACTAAGTAATAAGATAGTAAAAAATTTAGAGATGTAACTAATGGACAATCAGCAGGAAACCTGTATAACACATTATTAATGGGATCCTCAGAGATTATACGTGGTACACTTGTCCCCCTTTTTTTTATGACCCCCCCCCTTTTCCCCCCCCCCTCTGATCAGAGGGGGAAAAAAGGGGGGGGGTCATAAAAAAAGGGGGAATACGGTGAAGATATAATCCACATGCATATGAAAGTATGTATATAATATTATTATGGAGCTTATTTGAATAGGTAGGTGATTCAATTAAGACTTCCGAGTCTTCCAGCCCCGCCGAGCGGGGCAGGAAAAATTCTCCAGCACTAGCGGAGCTACGCAACGCAGCTGCGCAGGATGTTGATTTTAATTCTTCATCGAAAGATCCATTTAGATACCTATTAGGTGGCTATCTAGCTGGATTAATAGAAGGAGATGGGTCTATAATAGTACCTAAAACAATTAGAAATCAAACTGGAAAATTACTGTACCCTGTAGTAAAAATCACTTTTGTAAAAAAAGATTTACCTCTTGCATTAAAAATAAAAGAAGTAATTAAAGGTGGAACAATAGTACACCCTAAAAACTCTGGTTATATTGATCTTTTATTTCAAGATGTAAAATCATTGCAAAAATTTGCTGTACTACTTAACGGAAATATGAGAACTCCTAAAATAGAAGCTTTACATAGACTAATCGATTGATTAAATGCTAGATCCACCCCTAATAGGGGTGTATCCGCCCTAGCGCCCGGATCTAATGATGGTTATGTAATATCCAAATTAGATTTAGATAACAGCCCTCTAAACAGTAATCCATGGTTAGCAGGGTTTATAGAATCTGATGGTAATTTTTACTGTGGGTTTGAAATGAGTAATGATGATATTGCAAAAAGAGTAAAATGTTATATGAGAATTTCTCAAAAAAGATCTTACAAATTAAATGCTGAAATACCTGAAAGTCAAAACTTTAATTTTGACATAATGGAAAAGATAAGAAAATTTCTTTCTGTTAAAAATGTAACTGAAATTAAAAGGGATAGAGAAAAATATACAGAACTAGCTTATGAAGTTAGAACTTTAAAAAAAGAATCTTGTGATCTTTTAATAGAATATTTAACAGCTTATCCTTTATTTAGTTCTAAGCATCAAGATTTCTTAGATTGAAAAAAAGCTCACAAAATTAGAATAGCCAAAAGCTATCTATCTATTGAAGGAACTTCCAAACTTGTATTCCTAAAAAATAGCATGAATACTAAAAGAACTCAATTTAATTGAGATTCATTAAACAATTTTTATTGTTAATGTAATCAGGGTTAGTGATTAAGAGACTTGCTACTCAGTAAACCAAATATTAAGATTACAAAGTAGTAACAATAATATACTTGACAGGTTGGACCCTTTACCCACCTTTGTCTGGAGCACAAAGTCACTCAGGTCCCTCAGTGGACCTGGCAATCTTCGCATTACATTTGGCGGGGGTCAGCTCGCTTCTTGGCGCTATCAATTTTATATCTACAATATATAATATGAGAACAGGAGGAATTACATTACATAATGTAGTTTTATTCGCTTGAGCTGTTGTGATTACAGCTGTATTATTACTTCTATCTTTACCCGTCTTAGCAGGTAAAATAATTCTGCCTGCTTTAAATTTGGCTGTATACTGGGAACCGTTATATAACAATATATCGCAATCAGCAGGTAATCTATTAAGTTTTAATTTTTTGGAGAACCTAAGAGACTATACGCCAAAATATTTTAGTTGTAGTTTAGAAACTTTAACCTTTCCTTTATGCACAACTCTTAGATCTATTCATACTGATAACGATAGTAAAATTTTAAACAAATCTATTTTTAGTTATTATTTGACCGGGCTTATTGAAGGAGATGGTACAATAATTACACCAAAAATTTTAAGATCACCTAAGGGTAAGTTAAATTATCCTTCTATACAAATAACTTTTCATTTAAAAGACTTACCTTTAGCTTTACTTATTCAAAAAGAATTAGGTCTAGGTTCATTATCTAGAAAAAAAGGGGTAAATGCTTATATATTAACTATAAATAGTTATGAAGGTATATTGTTAATTATTTCATTAATAAATGGAAAGATGAGAACACCTAAAATACATAGTCTTAATGCATTAATAGATTTTTTGAATAAAACTAAAAAAACCAATATTGAAAAATATTCTGTATCTATAGAGCCTTTATATTCCAATCCGTGGTTGTCAGGGTTTATAGAAGCAGACGCTTCTTTCCAAGTAAGAACTACTCTTTCAGGTAAATATCCTAAACTTGAATGCAAATTAGAAATATCTCAAAGGCGAGAAGATCACAAAGGATATGATAATTTACAATTTTTAAGTTATATTGCTGAATTTTTAGAAACGGAAGTAAAAAAAATAAGATCGGATAAACCAAAACCTGAGTATAGAGTTAGAACTACTAACCTTAAAGGTAATATTAAAGCTAAAAATTATCTTTTACAGTTTCCTCTATTTGGTACTAAACATTTAGATTCTTTAGATTGAATGGATATTGTAGACATGTTTGATAGAAAGGAACATAATACAGATGAAGGAAAGACCAAAATAGTAAAGATCAAATCAGGTATGAATAATTTAAGAACTGATTTTACTTGAGATCATTTACAAAAATTCTACAACGTAAAAATATAAGAGATAGTCCGATCAAGCATGATAATGTTTGCGTACCTACATTAAGTTTTAAGAACTTTTTAAGCTTAAAAAGTAGGACTTTAAGCTATGGGATTTTATCCAGTAGGTCAACAATAAAATGGGAATTACAATGATACTTACAGATAGAAATTTTAATACATCATTCTTCGAAGTAGCAGGTGGAGGTGACCCAGTACTTTTCCAACACCTTTTTTATAAGTATTCTGAGCACGTTTTAAGGGGATGCTCCGCAACAGAATTATCAGGTTCGCGGTTTTTTTTTTCACGCCCGTACGAATTATCTCAACTCCGTAGCAAAAAAGCGGAGCTCAATTATTCTAATTATACCAGTATAAACGCTAACGCAGATTTTGATAAATATTATGAAATAAATTCAAAGTGTTACGGTAGAAAGAAACAACCTAGTCCTGAATTTTTAAATTGGTTCATAGGATTTAGTGAAGGGGATGGATGTTTTACTAAAGCTAAACGAGGTGATCTCTATTTTGTTATAACTCAAGACAGTCGCGATAAGCAAGTTCTAGATTATATTCAAAATGAATTAAATTTAGGTAAAGTTATAGTTCAAGGAAAAACTACCTCTCGATTTATAGTACAAGACAAACTAGGTTTATATTTAATTTCTTTAATTTTTAAGGGTAATGTTAGAACACCTGACAAACTTAGATCCTTTAATGAATTTTTAAAAGCTTTAAATATAAGTCTAAAAAAAATAAAAGGTCGCTCCATAACTATACTTAACAAATTGGGCTTAAATAAGGATATATATCAAATTATTGAACCGTCTTATAGTACAAAAGAAATAACCTTATCTGATACTTGGTTAATGGGATTTGTAGATGCAGAAGGTTGTTTCCATGTTGGATTTCCTTTAAACAAGAATAATTCTTATAGAATTTGCTTTGATTTAGCTCAAAGAGGAGCAGATAATAAAGAAATAGTATTAGACAAATTAGTTAAACTTTTTAAAGTAGGTAAAGTTAATAAACATTATTACGATAATAACTGGAATTATAGAGTGAGTGGTTTGTCAGATCTCCTACTTCTTATTAATTATTTTGATAGTATTAATTTTCCATTCTTGACTAAAAAAGCTGCAAGTTATTTATTATGAAAACAAATCCGTTTATCTATAATTAACAAAGAACATTTAGATCCAGCCTCCCGACTAAATTTGATAAGTTTATCTAAAACTGTAAATAAATATACTGAATAGAATAATTAGAATTTACACGTAAGAGTTAAGAAAAATTGAAGGTAGTAGTAGTTTGTAAAAACTAAAAATTTTTTTAATATTTATTGGCTTCTAGTAAGTGCTATAAGCCTCTCCTCTTTTAGTGCGTGCTAATCTATTTGCTCCTACCTTCGGAGGAGTGCTAATAAATTAGCGTGCGGTGCTAATCTATTGGCGGTGGTAATCTATTGGCGTGTTAACAAAGTATAAAAAAATTATAAGATAATATAGCAGGTGTTGGTTCATAAAAATAAATTTATGAATATATTAGATATATATATCAATAAGACTATATTATTAATTTTTTTAGGAGGCGCAGCTTCTGGCAAACTGCGTAGCAACTAAAAAAAACTACTATCTAGTTGTAATCTTTAAATCTAAATAAACTGGTTGAAGGAATTAGATTGTAAAAAAATTTTTTTATAAAAGATTATTTATCTTAGGATAAGTATAAATATAAATTATATATAATCACTATATTTATATAGCAATACTGGTGTTAACGGTTAAAGCTACCCTTATAGTAAGACCGTCGGTTATCAATCAGACCGCTACAGACTGGTTCACCGGTGGGTGGCTGAAATGCTGCTTAATGTACAGTCGGATTTCTCTAAGAGTTTTAATCTTAGGTTAGTATATTATGCTAAGTTATATAATTAAAGGGATGAACTTGGCCCGAGTGGTTCTACTCGGGTCTTGGTAACAGTATATAATAAGGGATTGGATGTTCAGCGTATTCTACTTTGTGATTGCAGGGGATATTTAAGATATTAACTATAATATTTTATTGTGTCTCTTTGCTCTTAGGTTTAGCTATGTTAGCAATAATTATCTCTCCAGCTATCTATGGTGTATTATATTTTTATTTTACACTATTAATGTATAAATTCGTAATTAAGCATCAGTCTGATTGATTAATCAATCAACTGAGTGCTAGACATGTTAGTTCCTCTTTATCATATAACGAATCTGATTTACAGTTCTATGAATGATTTAGTGGATTTACGGATTCTGAGGGTTGTTTCAGATTTGAAAGAACTAAGGGTCTAACTTATCAATTTATTTTCGTCATTCTACTTCATATAGATGATATTGGCTCATTACATTACATTAGAGATAGATTAGGAATAGGGAGTGTAAAAACATATGGAAATACTACTCGTTTTACAGTAACGAGACGAAAAGAATTAGAAAAATTAATAAATATCTTTTCTAATTTTCCATTAAATTCTACTAAACTTCTTAACTACCTGAATTTTAAAAGAGCTTTTGAGCTTTATACAGGTTCTAAGAATAAAACTGAGGATTTAGCTCTAGAAATGGAGAAAATCAAAAATAAAATGAATAGAAATCGGTCTGATTACCAATTGCCAGAAGGACATTGCCCTGTGATAACTTCACATTGGTTACTAGGGTTTGTAGAAGGAGATGGTTCATTCCATTTAGATAGAAGTAGTAATAGATTAAATTTCGATCTTACTCTATCGGGTGTTGATTTGGCTTTATTAGAAGGAATTAAAGACTATTTGTTTAATTTACCAGGGGTCGAGCCGGAAAAAATGAATAAGTCCAGTATGATGATTTATTTATCTAAAGGACCTTCTGTAGCGGCACACCTAAGTATTAAAGATATAGACTTTATAAAATACGTAATTATTCCTTTTTTTAGTTCTATGACTTGACATAGTAAAAAATTCTTGGACTTCCAAGATTGAGTATTAATATTTAAGTTAAAAGAACAAGGTCATCATTATACTGATGAGGGTTTAAGATTAATAGAATTAATCACAAGTCAAACAAATAATAATCGTTTGTCTACTACTAAGGCAGCCAAAATCGATAGAGGGCTTTTACATGCAGATATTCAACGAGTATTAAGTGGACAAAGCAACTATGAAAATAGGGGAGATCGAATTTATATAAAGTCATTAGATAGATTTTTAACATCCTCTAAGGCTAAAGTTGTGCAATTAATAGATGACCACAGTGGTGAAACTATTAAGACTTATTCTTCACTTACAGCTTGTGCCAAATCTTTAGGAATGCCTCAATCTTCGGTTTGAGTTAAATACACTAAAGGTGAGTCTTTTTTACTAAAGGGTAGTCTAGTTAAGATAAAAAGAGTAGTCCCATCTTCTTCTACTGATTAAGTATTCTTTTTATTCGTTGCTGGCAAAAATTTTTTTGCTTTAACAACCTATCCGACAGGGTAATAAGAAGAGACTGATCAGATACGCAATAATTCCGCTTTTCCTCCACCTTCGAATGCAATGAAGGTGGTAAGGGTTAAATGGGATTATTTGCCCTTCAATTTATTATAGCCTAAGTAAGGTGGTTCAAAGTGGTAACCTAACCTTATTTAAGTTTTATAGTAAATTATATTATTATAGGAGTTATTAATAAATAATTATATAATACGGAATTGGATTCTTCGGTCAAATATGATGGCCCTTTTTAATAGAAATCTTAAATTTGAATTGCGCTATATGCTGGGACCATCTAGGATCTATGAGTACTAATGGTGTAAGTCTCAACAAGTGTGTAGCCGCATTAGTTAAAATCCCACAGAGCCGTAAGTGGAATCAGCCGGTAACGAAAAATAGAAGTTATTCTTCTTATCTAGTAGGAACTTCAGAGACTACACGCGCAACATCATTTGGTTCAAAAGAAACACGGTTCAATCAATGGCTAGCTGGTCTTATTGATGGAGACGGTTCTTTACTAGTTAGCAAAGCAGGTTATCCTAGTTGTGAAATTACTGTCGCTCTAGCAGATGAACGAATGTTACGTATTATTCAGAACAAAATAGGTGGTTCTATTAAACCTCGTTCAGGGGGTTCGTGCTATACGTTGACGTTTACATAACAAATCTGGAATTATAGATTTGGTTAATCGTATAAATGGGTACATTCGTCACAGTAGTCGTTTAGTTCAACTTAATCGTGTTTGTACTGTACTAGGTGTGGAGCTTTTAAGCCCAGATACCTTACATTTAAAACATGGTTGATTTGCGGGATTTTTTGATGGTGACGGTACAATAGGTTATTATCTTAAAGGTTCTAATCTATATCCTCAGTTAACCATAAGTGTTACTAATAAATTATACGTAGACGTTGTTCATTTTATGAATAGTTTTGGTGGTGCTATTTATTTCGATAAAGCACAAAACGAATACTATAAGTGAAGTATACAATCAGAGGAAAATTCTTCAGCCTTTATGGAGTATACAAAGGTATGTCCACCTCAATCTATAAAACGTAATCGTTTATTCCTGGTAAAAGAGTATTACCGTCTTATAAATATAAAAGCTCACCGAGCTCCATAAGGTACAGTATTACACAAAGCTTGGATAAACTTTAACCGAAAATGGAACTAGTTACAGCCAAAGAGGTGAAGATATAGTCCAAATTATAATCCGTAAAACCACCCTATCGCGATAGAAGCGGATTGAGCTTCGCGACTAAATTTCTTGAGGTCGCAGCTCTAACCTTAGGTTTTATAGGTGGATTATTATAAGCATCCAGAGGTTAGTTTATATATAGGCCTCTTAACGTCACTATATGCTGGAACAGCTTTGTTAATAAGTTTTAAATACTCCATAAATAATTATATAGTGAAAAAGTTAGAACAAAAAAGTCAATCAGCAGGTAACATTATAAGTGGAACTCCCGAGACTTTACGTGAAGGAATTGTAAATATACCTCGGTCGCGTGCGGCTGAGGGTGCCCCAGAGGGGCTCGAAAACATAAAACTTATATCAAAACATGTTCCTAAACATATTAAACCGCTTAATGATGAACAGTTAGGATATTATTTAGCGGGATTAATTGATGGAAATGGACACTTTAGTAAAATTCCACAATTAGTTATAGTGTTTAGTTCACCAGATGCATTTTTAGCTTATTTAATTAAAGAAAGATTAGGCTACGGTAGCGTTAAAAAAGTTAAAGGCAAAAATGCTTATATTTTAGTAGTAGCTAATAAAGAAGGTATTTTAAGAGTGCTTAACTTAATAAATGGTAAACTGAGATCAAAACACAGATTTGATCAAGTAATTAATAATATATTAAGCAATAATAAATACAAAGAATTTATTTCTGATTTTACCATGAATAATAGTAATGAGTTTGATAATCATTGGTTTGCGGGATTTAGTGACGCGGATGGGAGCTTTCAAGTTAAAATAATTCACCGTAGTACAAGAAAAATTCCCGAAATTAGATTGAATTTTCAAATAGATCAAAAAAATGATTCATTACTAAAATTTATTAAAGATCATATTGGGGGCAATATAGGGTACAGAAAATCTCAAGACACTTATTATTATGGGTCAACTAGTTTTGGCTCCGCTAGAAAAATTATACGGTATTTTGATAAATTTCATTTACAATCTAGAAAATATATAAGTTATTTAAAATGAAGAAAAATTTATCTTTTAATACAAGATAAACAACATATAACAGAAAAAGGAATAAATAAAATAATTAAGATAAAAAGTTCTATAAATGTTCATAATTAACTTACAATTCAAGATAAAGTCCTAACAAGAATCTAAAAGTTCTTGAGTGTTAACCTTAACAGATTTTTATTTAAAATACATTACTGTTAAATTAACCAAAGTAATAGCTATATTATAATCGTTCCCGGATTTGGGATTATTAGTACAACAATTGCGGTTAGTTCTAGCAAATCGATCTTCGGTCTATGTGGCCCTTTAGTAGGTATAAACCTAAAAATGAAACAAACTATATACAGGGACTTCGACGCTCTATGAATATTAAATAGATTGCGTAATTGATATAACAATTATCTATTGCTAAAAACTGATAATAGATTAAATTTTACTAAGGTGCCCTACCTTACACAAGTTAGGCCCGGTACTCTCAGCCCTATCAATTTTTTTAGGGCTGCGCAAATTATAGCTCATAAAAAGGACTTAAAAAAAAATATATATTTTATTTTATTAGCGCCTTTAGCTTGTGGAAGGAGGGGTATATATTTATTCTTAGTTAATTTTTTAGTGATATTGAACAACCCGCAGATAACCAAATCACAAGAAAACGTTTCACATAAACCCTTTTTTCTGAGTGGGGGAGGGCGGCTTTGAGAAGAGGGCGGAGTAGGGTCCAGCAAGAGTAGGGCGTTGCGCCCTACCCTAAATAGATTAGGGTTTATCCTAACCCTTATCTCTGCCGGACTTGAAGTGTGGACGGTTATTATTAAAACCACTAAAAAATTCAGCTCCCCTCGGTCTGCGCAAGCTACTGGCTTGTGATTTGTTTTTATACGCCAGTCTGCTTCGCCTAATTCAGCTGCAGGGGTGATGTTAAGTGGTTTTTCTAATAATTGTAATAGTAATAATTTTATTAATTCATTTCATTTTCTGAAATCTTTTAAACAATTAAGATATTGTCATACTCTAGTCGCTAATGCCAGGTGACGCTGCGAGGAAGCTGGCACAATGGGGCTAAAAAATTATTATTCTGGGGGAAGTACTACCGCTGCTGTGGTTGGTATCGACGACGAGGGCGTCAGCGATTGACATAATAATAAATTACATCCGTATTTTGTTACTGGGTTCTCGGATAGGGAGGCTAGTTTTATTTCAGCTATTACCTTTGTACCTAAAACTACTCGCAGAGCGGTTGATTATAAAGTTTACTTAAGATACAATATAAATTTGCATGCAAAGGATAGAGCATTATTAGAAAAAATTAAAAATTATTTTGGGGTTGGGCAAATATGTAATGATGGTGAAGATGTAGTTTCATATAGAGTTATTGCTTTAAAGGATTTACAAATTATTATTAATCATTTTGACAAATACCCTTTGATCACAAAAAAATGATCCGATTATCAATTATTTAAACAATCATTTGAACTAATGCAACGTAAGGAACATTTAACCCCTGAGGGAATGGAGAAAATAGTCGCATTGAAAGCATCTTTAAATCAGGGTTTATCCGATGAGTTAAAAGCAGCTTTTCCTAACATTGTTCCTAGTCCAAGGCCTCAAGGTCAAAATATAAAAATTCTTAATCCTTATTGAATGACGGGTTTTGTAGAGGCAGAATCTAACTTTTATATTAGAATAGTCATGCGCTCTTCTAGAGAAACTGTTAGTTTCAGGTTTTTAATCGGACAACATATTCGCGATGTAGAATTATTACAAAGCTTAATAAACTATATGGGTTGTGGTATTTTAACAATACGGCCTAAATTACCTGTTTGTGAATACACTGTAACAAGTATTGATGATATTAAATGTAAAATTATACCTTTTTTGGATAAATTTCCTCTTCAGGGTAACAAATTACTTGATTACTTAGATTTTAAAAAAGCTGTACTACTGAAACCAGCTAAGAAAGTTTCTTTAACCAAAGAAGAGCTAGAGGAGATCAGGCGATTAAAAACCGGGATGAATAGAGGAAGATTATGATCTTCTGAAAGCTCTAAAAAAACAGTACTTAGCACGTATAAAATTAAGAGTGTTAGTGAGGTCACATTCGGCTTAGGTAGAAGACATTATTCAACCTCTAAATCATCAATTCCTAACACAGATCGTAGCTTCTTGCTTCGCCAACAAACAGATAAAATAAAATTTAAGGAGTGATTGAGTGGGCTTCTAGATGGTGACGGGCAGTTTCAGACAACTAAAAAAGGTTTTACGAGTTTAAAGATTATAATGGGTATAAAGGATAAATCCGCGCTATATGAAATAAAGCATAAATACGGAGGTAGTGTAAAAAAGATTGGAGGGTCTAATGCCTTAAAATATAAATTGCTCAACCCAAAAGGTTTAATTATTTTAATTAATGATGTAAATGGTTTAATTAGGAACCCTACAAGGATGCTTCAATTAAACAAGTTATGTGAAAAATTTAAGATTAATCTTAAAGAACCTCAACCTTTAACTTATTATAATGGTTGATTTAGTGGTTTAATAGATAGTGATGGTTCTATTCATATAGATGAAAAGTCAGGTCAATTAATTATTAGTGTCACCCAAAAGAATAAATATCTTTTAGAACCGTTACAGATTTTGTATGGAGGAAGAATTAAAATTATGACATCTAAAGATGCGTTTATATATTCCATCTACCGGAAGACTGAAGTATTAAAATTATTAGATGTATATTTTCATAATTTCCCTTTAAAATCTAGAAAAGCTTCTAAGATTAATTTAATAAAAGACTTTTATTTATTAATAAAACATCGTAATTTAAATATTAATGACCGCTCTGCGAGGGCAGCGCTTGATAAATTCAATCAATGAATAATATTTAAAAATAAGTGAGACAAAATTTAAAAATTGTTTATAAATTCAGAGCTTTGCTGACGAAGGTTGCAGCCTAAAAATGAAAAGTTATTATTCTAAGAAAGTAGAAATCTCAGAGGCCATACGTTTGTTTAATATACAAAAGATCAATTCATAATTTAAGTAACTCAGATATTTAAACTTTAGACAACGATCGACCGGGTGGTGGACGGAATGAGGGTTGTTTTTTTATTTAGTTTAGCACTAAAAAAGGATACGTTATCTTAGAATTTACTCGCCCAAGGCGGATGTATTACCCTTTTTTAAAAGGATGCGCTAGCTCGGCATGAACACGCTTTACAAAATATAAAAAAAGCGTAATCTCCCTATAAATCCACCCTCCGGTGGATGAGTTATGAATAATTAGTATGTTAAAAGAGATGGTCCAATTTTCATACCGACTAAGAGCTTTACTAGATTAACCTTTAGTAAGCCTATAAAAATTATAATAAAAATATACTGATTAATCGAGGGCGACTTTAGTATGGGGGTGCAGCATCACGTTTATTCATTAATGTCCCAGTAGCTTGAGGGGGGGGGGGAGGTTCTTCCTTACTCGCACTAAGTTCGGACAGTTCCAGCCATTTGTTCTAGGGAGGCTTAAAATAAAAAAAATTTTTTTAGAATTTTAAGGTGAACCCGCTTCGCAGACAGAGGTTCACCATGAAAACGCAGGTTCCAGCGAGGCACAGCCACCTTTTTATCTAAATATCTTCGCACCACAACACAAGTGAGGAGGTGAAGGCAGATATTTTTATAAAAAGTCCTAATTTAAGGGAGGACCTCATCACGCCCTAAAAATCTATAAAATTAACGATGTTTAGGAAGCGGAGCTCAGAAGCGGCGGGCGGGGGGGGGGCTGCTTCGGAGGCAACTTCTAATTTTTTTTGCTTGCGCAGTACGCAGTACCTCAAAAAATTAACGCTATCCCTCCAAAGGCCACAGTAAAATGGATAAAAGTTTTTGTGCTGTGCGGATGGATCCTTAGGAGAGAAGATTCATAAATAAAACCACCCCACGCAGCGGGATTGGAGAAAGCAGTGTCGCCGTTATGATTTCTATTCTGCTTCACATAAATATATTTAGATCCTAATTGATTATTAAGTCTTATTAGGGGAATTGTCCTTTTAACGGCCCTGCTTATCGGAACTGGTCGTGCCGTTAAAATAAATCGGATTATTCTCTTTATATATATGGAGTATTATTAGAGTTACCCCACCGAGTAGGGTTGCAGCAACCCAACACCTTTTTATCTAAATATCTTCGTACCACAACACAAGTGAGGAGGTGAAGGCAGATATTTACATAAAAAGTCTCTTTAACCCAATCTCTAATAAATTAGGGAGGTGAGTTAGAAATATTTTAGTAGCTGCAGGGAGAGGGTTAACTCAACTTCTAATAAATTTAGTGCGCAAGCAGCGCAAGCAGCGCAAGCAGCGCAAGCAGCGCAAGCAACGCAAGCAGCGCAAGCAGCGCAAAATATTAGCCGTAATATTTTTTTATTAATAATAGGAGGGAAGGTAAGCGGGAAGTGTAGCAGAATAAAATTATTTTTTTTACTATAAGCTAATAAGCATGTAGTTAATTATCTGTAAGTATATTTATATTTTTTAATTTAGTCTTATGAAAACAGTACATTGGTATTTCCTATTTTAAACATTGCTGTTATAATTATTTTAGCCGTACTAGCTGTATCAATACCAAATCACCACGAGTTTGTTTCCCCACTAGCGGAGCTAGTCCTGCACTTTTTTTAGGGACTCCATCCTCCGTCCATAAAAAAAATAATAATTTTGAGGATTTTTATTCTTCGCACAACAAAATCATAGATCCTGATTGATTAACTTGATTTATAGGGTTTTCAGAAGGAGATGGAGGATTACATACATATAAAGGTTGTTTTATTTTTGGTTTAACTCAAAGGGTTAGTGTAGGTAATTTATATGTAAAAAAGGTTATCTCTCAGTTATTTCCTTCACTTTTAGAGCAATTCCTTCTATATCCAGGATTACTTCGAAATAGCGCAGTGTCTCGATTCTCTATACAGAGTCGTAGGGGTCTACTGTCACGATCTTTAATTTCAAGCTCTACGAGAAGATTCTCAACCTCCACTAATGGAAAATTATCCTCAGTTAATCCTATGTGAATTAGCGGGTTCGACGACGGGGAGGGCTCGTTTATGGTCAGAGTTTTTAAAGACCCCAGAATGAAGCAGGGTTGAAGGGTAAGTGTCCTCTTTTCGATTACCCTGCGCAAAAAAGATCGAGCTCTCCTGGAATTAGTTCAAAGCTATTTTGAGATTGGAAAAATTTATAATAACGGATTAACCAAGATAGAATACAAGGTTACGTCTATGAAAGGATTGGAATTGCTAATAAGACATTTTGACAGGTATCCACTAATAACCCATAAACTTGCGGATTTTCTTCTCTGAAGAAAGGTTATCTCTATGATGCATCTAAAAGAACATTTAACCAGGGAAGGATTACAATCAATAGTAAATATTCGGGCAAGTATTAATTTAGGGCTACCTGAATCGTTAAAGGAAGCTTTTCCTGATACAGTGGGTGTTATGAGACCTAAGGTAGTAAATAAAATTAGAGACCCTCAATGATTAGCAGGTTTCACCTCAGCTGAAGGATGTTTCTCAGTTTTTGTTCATAAATCTACAATTTATAAATTAGGTAAAGCAGTACAATTAAGATTTACTTTAAGCCAACATCTCCGCGATGCGGAGTTGATGAAAAGTTTGTACGATTACTTAGGTTGTGGAAAATTTGAGAAAGTTACTGCCTATGGAGGGGCATTAAATTTTCACGTGTATAAATTTTCTGATATACGTGAAAAAATCATACCTTTTTTTAGAGAATATCCTATTATTGGTGTTAAATCTGAAGATTTCAAATCTTGGTGTAATGTCGCAGATTTAATTGAAGAAAAAAAACATTTAACTGTCAGGGTTAGACCTTATTTGTAAACTGAAAGCTGAGATGAATAAAGGTAGATCAGATAGGGAAGAATAAGCCAACCCCAATCGGAGGGGCGGAGGGGACGAAGGGTGGGGGGGGGGCGGATGAGGCGGAGGGGTATTTTTTATATTGATTCCCCTAAAACGACGCTAGCCTTCGTGCTATGTTACATAAACGTATAAAAAATATATATATTTTTTATTCGAAGAATTTATAATTATATACAGCAATTGTTCTCTGTTAAAGTACCGTAGGTGAGAATCCTACCTAATTGTTATTTAGACTTTATTGTAATGAATTAGCAAAAAATAAAGTTTTATTGTCTCTAAAAAGGTATTAATATTATTCAACTCGTTAATTATAATTATATTTATTTGCGCAAGCTTTGCATGCGGTCAACTAATCGGAAGTTAGAAAAGTTAATGAAAAATGTATTATATGTTTATTCTTAGCAACAGTTAAAGGTATTTTTTTTAAGGCGGCTTTAGGCTTCAACTATATCTAGTTTAAGACCATAAAACTAAAACTTATTTTTAATATTTTTTATGTCTTGGTTCCGTCATGTTTTCTAGTTAGCTCTGTGCTTAGCAAGCCAAGTTCTAACCTTATTTATAGGGTTTATATATTTTTTTATAGACGGACCCTTGCCTGCGGAGAAAAAAGCACCCCACGGATATGTCGGGTGGAGGATTACATACATATAATGGTTACTTTGTTTTTGGGTATAACTCTAAGAAGCAATTTTACAGGAAATACGTACGGTCTTGGGGTTTGGGAGAGTGTATTTTGACTCTTCTGCCAATGCTTACAGATATCGTGTTACTAACAAATCTGACATTTTAAAATTAGCTATTTTATTTAACGGTAGACTAGCGACTAAGAATAAAATAGATCAGCTTAAAACCTGAATAAATGTTTTAAATGCAGATAATGTAAAGCTAACCTTTAACCCTAATCCTTTTATGCCTACTTTAAATGATAGTTGACTATCTGGATTTACTACAGCTGAGGGTAGTTTTATGGTAGGTGTTGTTAACAAGAAATCTAAAAAAGAAGTCATCGACAGTGAAGGGAATCTAGGTGTAAAAGAGGTTATCTCTCAACTATTTCGTGTACGTTTTGTCATTGAGCAAAAGGAGCAATCAATATTATTGCACATTAAAAATCTTTTCGGGGTAGGTAATGTACAAAAAACCGATGATATTGGAGTATTTAGATATAATATTGGATCATTTAAGTCTAATTCCGTAACAGTTGACTACTTCATAGCTTACCCTCTTAAAGGTAAAAAACAATCTGCTTTTCTTAAGTGAAAATCTATTCGTGAAATGTTGTTAGAAAAAAAACACTTAGAAGTAGGAGGTTTCGAGCTAATAAGAGAGATGGCTAAATCTATAAACAATTAATAGGATTACAGGTTTCGGGTTATGAATAGTTAGAATTTTAGTATTTACGCCCGAAGAGGGGGGGGAGATATCTTTTTATATTGATTCCCCTAAAAACGGCGCTAGCTTCGTGCTATGTTACAGGAACGTATAAAAAATACATATATTTTTTTATTCGAAGAATTTATAATTATATACAGCAGTTGTTCTCTGTTATAGTACCGTAGGTGAAAATCCTACCTAGTTGTTATCATACCTTAACGTAACGAATTAGCGGAATTTAAGGTGTATATTATTCTAGTAGAGCCCGAAAAAAAAAATAAAAAAAATATATTTTTTATTTTTTACTCCTGCGCAAGCATTTACTTCGACGAGGGTACCCTCAGGCCACCATGTGTAACTTGCGCAGGGCCGAGGTCTAAAGCATGTAACCTCCATTTAAAGCCTAACGCGATAGGCTAGCCCTAGGAGGGGGCATTAATACTATTACTTTCTAGGTATAGTATAAATATCAATCGGACAAGGTGAAAACGGTTAACGGGCCCTAGTCCGAGACCGTCAGTGGCTAATTACACTGCTACAGACTGGTTCACCTACGTAGAGCTGAAATGCTCGCGAATGTACAGTCGGAATTTAGAATAAGCCTGTGATGTTAAACACAGGCTTATTAGTGTATAGGTCCTTTTTAGGTAAGTATGCAGAGTACGAATAAAAACACACTTGTAGGCTAGACATTATTCCTAATATAAAATAATGTCGCACCTATAACTAAATTCGGGTTTACGCAATGATGAGTATAGGAGTTCTTGGATTCATTGTTTGAAGTTATATGATGATGGCTTCACCTCATAGTGATATGGGGGTTTACATTATTTATTTTGCTATATGCAGGTACGGTTTAGTGTTGCTAATTGGTACCTTGAATGGTGAAAATTCAATTAGCTATACCCAATCTGCGGGCAATCTGTCCCTGTACTCATCAAAAAGTAGTAAACAGAGTGCTTCAGAGACTATACGCAAATCATCTTTTAATTTATCGGCTTTTCGTCAGTATTATAATACGCTATTTGGAAAAACTGCGCAACATCTATCTGATAACTGATTGACTTGATTCATAGGGTTTGTAGAGGGAGATGGTGCCATACAACGACGTAGTTATTTAAGCCAAATCACGTGATTTATGATCATCTTGGGAGTATTAAATATATTAGGGGGGCTTAACTTTTGAGATGTTTGATTTAAATCATTCTTTTATTACTCTTTCAATAATACCTTTAATCTCATATAATAATGCAGATGTTGAAAAAATTCGTATTTTAAAAGATAATAAAGATAAATCCGGAATTTATTGTTGAGTAAATAAAATTAATGGTTCTAAATATTTAGGTTCATCTAAAAATTTATACAGAAGATTGTTACAATATTTTAACACTGGGTATTTACTCAAACATGAAAGTTTTGTTATTTGTAGGGCTTTACTTAAACAGGGTTATTCCAATTTTAATCTTGAAATTCTTGAGTATTGTGATCCTAAGGATTTAATAAAACGTGAACTACTATATAGATTTATTGAATCCTGAATACAATATTTTAAAGAAAGCAGGATCACCATTAGGTTTTAAACATAGGGAAGAAACTATAACTAAGATGTCTATTTCTAAAACAGGTGAAAAAAATCCTATGTTTGGAAAAACAGGAGTACAACATCCTATGTTTGGAAAAACAGGAAAAAAAAATCCTATGTTCGGAAAACCAAGACCTGAAGGATCTGGAAGTCCTAATCAACCAATTGAAGTAATTGATATTAAAAATAATATAACTACTAGATATGATTCTATATCTGCAGTTGCATTAGTTTTAAATATTAAACAATCTAGAATTTCTATGTATTTTAACCGAAATCAAAATAAACCTTACAAATCGAGATATATTTTCAAAAAGTTATAAAATTTCCGAAAATATAAAAATAAGCATGTGCTCTTATTAGGAAGTACTAATCCTTTTGTTTCTTTAATACATTTTAGATTTTCCATCAGGACTATGAACTCCAAATACCTAGCACGTCGCATACATACCAAAGGTTCTTATTCATTTGGCGCATTAGTTGTTGGGGGGGGGTCAAAACCTTCCGTCTGGAGTAGGTTTAGGGCCTAATACCTAGAAAGATTAGTGATTTAATTACATTACCTCCTTTCCAAAAAAGTGTTATTGTAGGATTAATACTTTATGACGGTTGATTAATTAGAGCTAGCTCTACTAATAAGAATGCATTGTTGCATTGTTAGGGTTTAAACAAAGTATAGCTAAGTCGGAGTATGTTTGTATTTGACTTATTGTTTCATTATTGTAACAAATGTCCCCAATTAACAAGTAGAAAGTTAAAAGGAAACCAATATTATGTTTTACAAATTACTACTAGATCCATGCTTTGTTTTACAGAGCTGCATAGTCTCTTTTATCCTAAGGGATTAAATTAATCCCTGGAGATATATATAATATGTTAACTCGTTACTCTTGCGCACTGAATCATGGGAGACGGCCAAAATAGAGATCGCGGATTAATTTTATGTACTGATTCATTTACTAGAGAGGGAGTAATACTTTTGGGTAAATGTATTAATAATCCGTTATAAATTGATATGTACTATTCGCGGCAATAATCCTGGTCAGTATAGAATTTATATTTATGAAAAATCTATGGGTTCATTAAGATCAATTGTAACGCCTTTTAAGGTAAAATCTATGTTATATAAGGTAAAAAAAACTAACTAGATAATATCTAAAACTAGAGTAGGGGAGCTACACAAGTTAAAGTCGAGATGGGGGGGGGGTTATACTTTAATAATAACATACTATATTAATCTAACATTTAATTATTTTCTCTATAGTTATCAAGCAGCCATTGTTTATGGATATATAATTATTTTCTTATCTTTTATTTCATTATAGGCGGTTTATGTTAGTATTAGAAAATATATAGCTCTTCTTACCCTTATGAAATTAGAGAAGGTTGATATTCATAATTAAACGCGAGGCGGGTGTTTATAAACAAAATATAATTAAAATTTTTTTTTCAATTAAATGGAACAAGAGTACGTTTTGTAATAAGTCGGTCGCAGATATACGAAGCCAAAAGATTTATTTTGCTGTAGGCTGAAATGGTTTAGTGTTAATTGGTACCTTGAATGGTGAAAATTCAATTAGCTATACCCAATCAGCTAGCAATCTGTCCCTAAACTCTTTGATGAGAAGTAAACAGAGCGCCTCAGAGACTAGACGCAAAACTCTTTTAATATTTTTAAGGATCGCCTAATGATGATCCCTTATCAAGGAATATTTCTGAATCCTTGATTTGTAATCGGGGGGGGGCTGTTTTGCCGACGGAGGATGAGGCTCATTTATAATTAAAATTAATAAATACCTAGGTTCTCGGTTAGGTTTATCTGTCATACTAGTTTTAAATTCGAACGAGGCTGCTCCTTTTTCTTTTTTTTATGTATAACCCACATAAATTTTTATTACGAGGTACAAGAGTACGTTTTGTTTTAACTCAAAAGGAAAGTGGTATACTTTACTATGTTCATAATATGTTAAGGATTGGTACTGTAAAGCATTTTCCCCAAGGGACAAGTGGGAACAAAAATGACTTTTATAGATTAATTGTAGATAATCCCTCACATATTCTTCTTCTCGCTTTTTTATTTAATGGTAATCTAGCGATTACTCATAGAATCGGACAATTAGCTTTATGGGTTCAAGCATTAAACAATCGTTTAGGGGCAAATACAGTTATATTGATTAATACTGCTGTTTCAGTAACATTACAAAATGCTTGATTATCTGGTTTCACGGACGCTGAAGGTTGTTTTAATGTATCCATTACATTCAATGCAAGATATGCATTAGGTCGTGTTGTAAAAATGCGTTTTCTACTTGATCAAAAGGATAGTTCTATCCTTCATATTATACGAGATCTTTTTGGGTTCGGAAAAGTCACTCTTAGATCCCAAACTGACGAAGTATATCGCTACACAGCTACAGGATTTAAATCTATAAACGATGTAATATCTTACTTTAAAGCATTTCCATTGCTTATTAAAAAGGCCCTTTCTTTTGAGAAGTGATTAGCTGTCCATAATCTCGTTATTAATAAATTACATCTCAGTGAAGAAGGATTAGCCCAAGTAAAAGTCTTACAGAAACAGATTAATGTTAATAATAGTATGACAATAAAAACAGGATCTGCGAATCCTTAAAGAGTTATTAATTAAAAGATGAAGAAATAGTCCGATTCTCCTTGTGAAAGGAGCGCACAGTTATTTTTTTATAATAGCTAAGCGGGTAGATATGAAGAATATCTATTAACATTTATGAGGGGTGAGGTTTTTTTACTGTGGAAACCACCCTATTATCTATCAATGCACACAATGATGGGTATCGCCGCTAAAAAAAATGCATCTGATGGATATAATATCTCTGATTTATCTTTCGTTAAATTTAATAAACTTTATTTTAATAAATATAATACTACACTTGATCCTAATTGATTAGGATGATTTATAGGTTTCGCAGAAGGAGATGGGTATTTAGGCATTAATGATAATATACCTGTGTTTGTTTTAACGCAAAAAGAATCGAAAATATTATATGAAATAAAAGATATATTAAATTTTGGTTATGTAAAAGAATTTGATGGTTTCTTTAGATTTATTGTTAGAGATCAATCAAGTATTCTTTTATTATTCCATTTATTCAATGGTAATCTTCATCTAAAAAGTAAAATTGATCAATTAGTAGAATGATCTGTGTTATGAAATAGTAAAAATAAGAATAAAGAGAATTTACTAGTAGTAATTACTGAATTTGTCAAATTATCGTTTAATAATAGTTGATTTTCAGGTTTTACAGATGCTGAAGGTTGTTTTAATGCTTATATACCTAAAAATAATAAAGGTGTAAGTTTAAGATTTATTGTAGATCAAAAAGACGGATTACCTTTATTTAATCAATTAAAAAATATCTTAGATTCAGGTTTAATATATTCACGAAAAAACAATAATTATAGATTTGCTATAACCAACCTCAATAGGTTGGCTTCAATTATTGAATACTTCAATGTTTATGAGTTAAGATCAAAAAAACAATTTGCATTTGCCAAATGAAAAGTAATCTATAATTGTGTTTTAAATAAAGAACACAAAACACCTAAAGGTATGGAAAGTTTAAAAGAATTAAGTTTATTAATTAATAAAGATAATGATTAGATATATCAAAAATTTGCATTAATTTTCTTATTTGGTGCAGTGGATAGCTACGCGATTTTTTTTAATTATGTGCGGCGTGCCGAACTTCGTAGGGAGTCGGTTACGCAGTCCTAAAAAATATAAATCCCACTTAGTTATTGTTTTTCATGGCAACTCCCTAGAGAAACATGATATATTTCATATTAATATGTATGGTTTAAATAATAACTGGACATGGTGAAAACGGTTAACAATACCCTTAGTTGAAGACCGTCGGTGACTAGGGGGGGGGCATCGCTACAGACTGGATCGCCTAGGTAGAGCTGAAACGCTCGCCAATGTACAGTCGAAACTTAGTAATCTTATAAAGGATTGATGAAAAGGGATTGATGTTATTAAATAAATTAATATATAATAATATCTAAATGGTAAGAACATTCAAAAAACATCTATATGTAATTAAGGCTACGCACAAAATTATATATATCTAAGTTTGCACATGTACACAGTTGGATTAGATGTCGATACGAGAGCGTATTTTACGGCCGCTACTCTTATTATAGCCGTGCCCACAGGAATTAAAATTTTTTCTTGGTTGTCGGAGTTAAATAGAATAACTTTTTTTGACCAAATATCACTGATAAATATTATTATTAAATATCTTAGTTGTTGCTTATATCTACTTTGTTACAATAGCTTAGAATTAACTCCCTTCAGAACTAGAAAGATAAGGTTTAATCGCTTCTCTAGTAATGAATCAAAATCTAGTAACGAAACAAAATTAGATCCTAATTGAGTTACTGGATTTACTGATGCTGAAGGTTGTTTTACTGTGTCCATATCTAAAAGTAGTAAAATGGCTACAGGTTGGCAAGTTTTCCCTTGTTTTAAAATTTCTTTACATAAGAAAGATCTAGTTGTTTTAGAAAATATTAAAGCATTTTTTAACGGAGTAGGGAGTATTTCAGTTCATGGTACAAATACAATGCAATATAGAGTATCTTCTATAGCCGATTTATATATCATCATAAATCATTTTGATTTATTTCCTTTGCTAACTCAAAAACAAGTTGATTATATCCTTTTCAAACAAATATATGAATTAATTGTAAATAAAGAACATTTAAATTTAGGTGGTATTGAAAAAATTGCAACGATTAGAGCTTCTATGAATTGAGGATTATCCAATGCATTAAAACTAGTTTTTCCTACAATTTTAAAGATTAATAGACCGGAAATTTTTAATACAAATTCTATTAATCCTAAATGAATAGCTGGATTTATTGCGGGAGAAGCATGTTTTTTTGTTAAAGTTGTAAAATCCTCTTCTCATAAACTTGGATTCCGTGTTCAATTAAGATTTTCTATTACTCAACATTATAGGGATGCAACATTGCTTAAAAGCTTGATCGATTTTTTTGGTTGTGGTAGATACTACCTTAGATCTAATCAAGATGGGGGAGACTTTATCATAGAAAATTTTTCGGATATTACTGAAAAATTAATTCCGTTTTTGGATAATTACCCTGTTTTAGGTGTGAAATCCTTAGATTATGCTAAATTTAAGGAAGTTGCTGATATGATTCATAGAAAAGAACATTTGACTGAATTAGGTTTAAAAAAAATTCAAGATATCAAATCGGATATGAATCTTTAAATATTAATAATAATGTTTATCAGGCTTGAGAGGCTAAATAAATTATATTTATGCAATTTATTATGATTAAATGTGGCAAACCCGTGGGACATCCTTAAATAAGAATAACAATTGTTTAAGGACTATCGGCGGACTAAGTGGTAATACGAAAGTATTATTCAATAAACTAACAAGTTTATCGAGTAAAATATATTAGTATATATTTTATCTAAAAGCGTAGAGGCCAGATGCCATACTTATTTCTAAGTAATTTTTTTATATGAAATATGAAGGAATGGTCCAGGTTGCTAGTAATAGACAGTGCCCTAAACCAGCATTTAAGTAAAAGCATATAGATATCCAGGCTATCGTGATAGCCTTGATACTCAACAAAAGAATTTTTATTATTTTGTCGAGATCATTCCCTGTTTTTATGAAACACAAAGCCAACTAGATGTCTGAAATGACCGAAGGCCTTACCCTGAGCGACTTCTTACGGTGGTTCCATCCGTTTAACACCGACAATGCTGTACTCTTTAGGATTTGTTTTCCTTTTCACTATCGGAGGATTATTAAACAACCACTTAGTTCTCCCTTTAAATACTACTATATGCTGGGAACTTCTTACAATTATGCTACTCAATTAGAAGTTTGGCTACTTCTTAATCAGTCGACCCTCCGGGGGAGGGAGTGACCTCCCACCCGCTTTCCCCATCACACGAATGTTGATGGGGGGGTGCGGGAGGGATGTCTTGAGTAAAAATGTATCATTTTGAACAATCAGCAGGAAACCGCTGGATATTAATATATATCTTATAGGGATCCCCAGAGACTATACGTAGTATGGCTGAGAAGAACAGTCAAAAATATAGTCCAAAAAACATATTGGTTTTCATCATGGCTGGCCCATGGTGAAAACGACGCTTGTGCGTAGAAAAGCCATCTTTGTATTTAAAGTTTACAAATCCAACCTCGACCGAGGTTGGAATTGTAAACGTGCTCCGCTCGAAGATGGTGAGTTTATAAAAAAGTATAATGGAATTATGGAAGTTGAAAGAGCTTTAAAGATTTCACATGACACAATAAACTCTAGTATTGAAATGAATACCACGTACAAAGGATATAAATTTAGTTTACATCGAGTTAAATAAAGTATTAAACTAAAGTATTTTTATGTAAGTGGGGGCGCGACAAGCAAGCGTTATCTGATAATGTAGTGAGATTCTACCTGATCGACCAATTGATCTGACTCTACCTGCATGTGCGTCAAGAGTAATTAGGAGGTACAGAGCTGCAGGGACAATGTAACTAACTAAAACCCACTTGTTAAAACGAGTCGGTGTGCTAGAGTAACGAAGCTCATGGTGAACGAAACTGAATCTACGTTGACCTTCCGTAAAAGGTGATTGATAATGCTAGCAATTTTTACGTAATTTATTACCTTTAGGTCTCTTCCGCGTTACTGTGGAGGGGACTAAAAAGAGGCAGTACCACCCCCGCACCCCATCAACAAGTGTGATGGGGCAATTCGGAGGGGTGGTACAGCCTGGGCCGGTACTTGCGGGAAAGGAGGAGCTGGGAATCAATACTGGTAAGATATGCGTTGGCCCCACTGACGTATATGAATTGGTCAATTTACCAAGGAGGAAAGTAGGCGCCTAAAAGCTGAGGGTAAAGTATTAGATGATGAACTTGGTAAGCCCTAAATCCACACGACAAAAGATATGGCGAGAAGCAATCTATAAGACCAGGGGGTGATCGTAGAAATGACCCCGGAGGAAGTGATTGTATAGGATTTAGGGTAGACGAATAGCTCAAAAAGCGAATGCAGAATGGTAACAATTCTGATAGGATTATAATCTACCCGAGAGGGGAGCAGACTTGAGCGTTTGTGATTACCACAATATAGTTAACTCAGTTAGAAGAACCAGCTAAACCTTATGGACGTAATCTAAGGAAACAAGGTACCCTCCCTCCGAGTGGGGTGCTGCGTGAGAAGGAAGAGGACCCTTAGGGTCCACGTTTTCATATTGACCCCTCGGGGGGGGGGTCAACCCGCAAGGGTGGACACTAGGAGGTTCTTCTAAAGACCTCGACGCCTATCTTTTCCCCTACCCCCTTTTTAAAGGGGAAAAGGGGGGGGGGGAACAGGCGGCTCTAATAAATTTGGGCACCCCCTAAGGGGTTCGAGAATACCAAAACTGAATAGCTTATTGGTATGCCTTAGGCTAAGAGAGTAGGTCACGAGTCCCAGTGGAGGGATAGGCTACTCTTGAGAGTAATTGCATGAGCCGTATGCGATGAAAGTCGCACGTACGGTTCTTAGAGGGGGAAAGCCCGAGAGGGCCTACCTATCTCGAGTTGTCCTTGCGAATGCTTCTCTTGACACGGTATTCCACGATACTATAATGATGAATTTGTATAGTACAATAGCTTTATGACCTATTGTAATAGAAAAAGATAGTAAAAAGGATGATAATGAATATATAAAAATGTTCTGAGTAGGTTTAATGGATGGTGATGGAAGTATTCAAGTAAATCATTGACGCTATAAGTCTTTACAATTTAGACTTATTATTAAGTTATCCAACATACTATCTAATTATAATATGTTAATAAAAATAGCTAAAGTAATTGGCGGTACTGTAAGAATAACTGGAAAAGGTCAATACGTAATTTGGGTAGTTAATAGAAAAGAAACTATTCAGGAAATCATTAGAATTTTTGAGACTTATCCTCTTTTAACTTCAAAAAAAATAAGTCAACTTGAATTCTTAAAAACATGTCTATTGAAAAACTCAGTAGATTGGTATTTAGCCAATAGAAACTCTAAGTTTATAAATCAAGTGACTATAATAAAGTCCGATCCATTTGGTGGCTTCGCCAAAGAAATAAATTGTTTTGCTTTACCTAATTATTTTAATGGATGGATTTCAGGGTTCATAGAAGCTGAAGGTTGTTTTTCCATCAGAAAAGATGACAAGCTTTCTTTTTCTATAGGGCAAAATGATGATATTTATTTGATTAATGCTATTAAACAATTCTTTGGAGCGACTAATAAAGTTAGAAGTATTAAGGTTAATTTTTATTTCCTAGAAATTTATAAAAAAGAGGTTTTAAAAAAAATTATTAACCACTTTAATAACTATCCTTTGCTAGGAGAAAAAGCGGTGTCCTTACAAAAATTCAATCAAAAGTTTAAATAGTTTTTAAGATTAACCTTCTAACGCGATAGAGCACATTCTTAGCGCTCCTTCAAACGAAGTAGCACAAGGTTAAAAACTACGCTAGTGTGTCGTGTTGTCTTGTCACCATGGAAAATTTGCCAAATTTTTCGGTAAAAATTAACCCCCCCGCGCTGGAGGGTGCCGCTTCGCGGCTCGTAGTATATTAATTTTTGCTAACGGTGGAGAGCTATATGTTTTCTTAATACGGAAAAATCAAGTTAGGCTATTTAATATAGCTTGATTCGTATAGCAAATACCGTGGAAATCTAGTTAGTTTTTTAAATACTAATAACTAGGATCCGTAGAGACTAAACGTGACAGTTGAAAGTTTATTAAGTTAAACTAGTAAATAAGTTATAGTCCAAACCCTCAAGTAATTGAGGTTAATATAGACATATTACGTAGTAGCTCAAATGGGCTTTTAGAAAATAATTTAATTAAGATTAAATTATTGTTCTAAAAAAAATTATACCAAATTGCGGGGACCTCTTGGAAATATCCAAGAAAATTCGCAGGAACGTTATTAATAAGGCTAGCCCGTGGGATGTGATTAAGCTCATGCCATGCTAATTTTATTAATTAAAACCTTCAGAGACTAAACGTATAATATCAAGGCTCCGCCTTGGTAAAGATATAGTCCAAAAAACACAGTGATGTGTTTAATTTAATATGATGTATAATAAGTTTTATCCCCCTTTTACCCCCCCCCTCTAGCGTGCGTACTAAAATATAAATATTTTATGTTTTTTTTATTCCCCCCCCCCTTTACCCCTAAAATGGGGGGGGGGGAGGGAAGAAGGGAAAATAAAAAATATAGGGGGGGAATAAAAGGGAAAAAAGGGGCTAGGCAAGTTTTCCTTGCCGATTCAGATTTTAACCTTTACGCTTCTTTGCGGAGCTCCTAGCTTGCGTCGGTGTTTAACCATGTCTGTGGAAAATTCTCCGAAAGCAGAAGCTATTGTATCAAACACCTTCGGACTAATTTATGTAATTTTTTATGTCCCCCCTTCCTTGAAGGGGGGGGGGACATAAAAAAAAAGCAGCGGAAGTCCAGAGGCTGAAGCGTACCGCTACGTTTCACTATCGGAGCTCGGACTACTGATTAGGTTAAGGTTAAAAATTTAGATACTGCCAGGTATCCCCCCCCCTTACGGGCGATACTTAAAGTACCTATGTGATAGTTTAAAAAAGGCAAGGGCGAAAATAATATAAAAAAATTTTTTTGAGGCACGTCAGCCGTTAATAACATTAACCACTAAGAATGTAGAGCCCTCTAATTTATGTAGGGTGTCCGTCCAGCTAAGCTGGATGTTCGTTAGTGCTGTCTTAGGGTGCTAAGGTTAATCTTATAAACTAGACAAGTTAGTATTAACCGACTTAAAAAAGGTTATGTCGCTTGCGTAAAGTTTATAATATAAACCTAAGGTGAAGATTATAAACAACCACGCTTAGGCCACGCTTAGCTACGCTAAGCGTGGTCGTTTATAATATTAACCAGTTGCGAAGTCTACAGACGACTGCTACTACCCCTTAGGGGGGGGTGGAGCTAAACTAATGGTTAATGTTATAAACGTGTTTTATAGCTCCGCAACTACACTTCGCGAGGAAAAACATGAAATGGCGCCCGCAAACTTTTTTAAAACTACCACATAGCATTTGCACTTCCACTACGTATTAAGTATGGGAGCAGTATTTGCTATGTTTGCAGGTTGATACTTTTGAATACCAAAGATTTTAGGCCTAACCTATGATTTGCGCTTATCTAAAATTCAATTTTGAGTTTTATTTTTAGGGGTTAATCTTACTTTCTTCCCTCAAGTTGGGGGCCTACGATAGAAATTTTGTAGTGTAAAAGAGATATTAAACGAGTGGTCAACAGGCAGCACATGTTGTTTTCAACCTTGACGACGCCTACAATGAATGTGTAGGGGTTATTCCCGTGGTTCGCTTCACACACGAAGTTGTCAAGATTTTCGTCCGACACTTCGGCCTCCGACCGAGGAGACAAAAGGACTGGGCACTTAAAACTCTCTTAAAAACTTGGTAAATTGCTGGGAAGACGTTTAATTTTAGGTTTAGGTTATTACATCCAATCAGCAGGCAATCTTTATTAGGCGAGTTTTTAATATAACCCCGAGTTTCTTCTTCTTCCTCCTCTTGCGGCGGCGACAAGGGTTATGTTAAAAACGCGGGAGGTAGCCTTTGGGCAATCCCTCGCGCAGCTCGCTTCGATGTAAAGCAGCTTCAACGATCATACACCAAGTGCCCCGACATCAGAGTTATAGTTAATATATTTATTATTTATTTAGAAAGGGTAGTGATATGATCTACAATTAAGCAACAAATAAGCGTTGATAATTTATCTAACCTAGATTCTCCAAAAAATTTTGCTTCTAGTTCTTATAACTTGAGTCCTCCGGTACAAAATTTGGCTATTATAATACCAAAACGTTCTTATTCTACTAGTTCTGTCTCTCGCACTCCCAAAATCGAACTACACTCTGTTAGTGGTGATCTTGGCGGGGCCATCGCTACGCATAAAATCTTGTTTGAAGCTGTAGCTTCGCTAGGCAATATTGATAATACTGAGTTTATTAATTTTGATTCTCTAGAGTCAGCGTGTGAACAAATTAAATTTAAATACATAGGAGTATCAGGCGTTTACAAATTAAGCAATAAAAATGATCCACATCGTTTTTATATTGGAAGTTCCAATAATTTAGCTATAAGAATGGATGAGTATAATAAATTAACTAAAGGTTTACGTAATCCACAATCATCCGCTGAATTGGAAATTTCTGAAACTCCGGCTATAGAATGAGGTTTAGATATTATATATCTTACTACACCTCAGTTATCTTTAGTTTATGAGCAATATGCAATAATCAGTTTAAACCCAACTATGAATAGATATTTAAGGGTTGTTCCTCGTGTAAACCCACTATGAGGAAATAACTTAGATAATGCTATTAAGGTAATTGGAAAAATTTTATCTTTATTTCCTGAAGGTTCTGAAGGTTATAACCGATTTTTAGTATTCTTAAAAACTTATCAAATAGCTAATAATTTGAAATATGAGGTTGAATATGTTGATTCTAAATATTATTGTTCGTTAATATTCGCATATGATAAAGATTCACCAAATAAAGATCCTATTGTTTATTCTTCTATAAATAGAGCTCTAAAGGGATTACAAATTAGTTATGGTACTTTATTAGATTACATTAATAATAAATATATTTATAAGTCAAATCTCATTTTATCATTTGAGCCGTTAGTAGTAGATAGTTTTTCAGAATACCATGAAAAACCTGTAGGTGATAACCTATTGCGTAAACATATTATTGTTTTTAATCAAGATAATGAGGCTGTTTTTGAATTCAAATCAGGTAGAGAAATGTCTAGATTTTTCAAAATAGACGGTAAAGTAGCCAGAGCTGCCATTGCCAAAGGAGTTAGGTTAGATAAATAATTGCTTAAAAGAAAAAGCAATCAATCAATTTATTTGTTGCTTATATTTAGCAACGTTACAGCAGCGTGAGATTTATAAAATATCTGAAAAATAAAGTTCGTTATCTTTCACAAAAAATTTTACCATTAGATCCTAATTTTATTACAGGTTTTACCGACGGGGAAGGTTCATTTCTACTTTCAATTTTAAAAACTCCGAAAGACGAGTAGGTTGAAGTGTAATAGTTAGATTTGAAATAACTCTGCATCTAAGGGAAGAGGAATTATTAAGGCGAATTCGTGAACATTTTAAAGGTGCAGGAAATATTCTGATTGGAAATTCTAAAATAATATATCGAGTTAGTGATTTAGAGCAAATTATTACCCTTATCATACCCCATTTTCTAAAGTATTCTTTAAAGACGAAAAAAAGAGTAGATTTTGAATTGTTTGCAAAATCTGCCCAACTTATTAGTAAAAAAGAGCACCTAACGGAGGAGGGGCTAAAAAAATTAGTAGTAATTCGAGCCTCAATTAATCAAGGTTTATCTGAATTGTTGAGGACATCTTTTCCTTCATGTATACCTGTAGAGAAACCTCAATTTACAAGGGAGGCCGATAATTTACATCCTCAATGATTAGCTGGTTTTACTAGTGGAGAAGGCTATTTTGGAGTAAAATTTCTTAAAAGTTCAACTATTAAAACAGGAGTGCAAGTAAAATTAATATTTCAAATAACTCAACATATTCGTGATGAAATGCTAATGAAGAGTTTAGAAAATTATTTTGGTTGCGGTAAATTTAGTATTTCTACAAGAGGAGGTTATGGTGATTTCCAAGTTGGAAAATTCTCCGATATAACGGGGATAATCATACCCTTTTTTCAAAATAATAAGATTGAGGGTGTAAAATCCGAAGATTTTAAGGATTGGTGCAAGATTGTAATGATAATGAAAGATAAACATCATTTAACTTTAAAAGGGTTAGAACAAATAAAAACTCTAAGAAGTTCTATGAATAAAGGTCGGTATTAATCCCCCCCCTTTTTTTTTTATTTCTCGAGTCCCCTAGGGAACACCCTCAGACGCCAAGGCGCCTGAGGTGCCTGTACTTTTTACTTATTACGAAAGGAGTACCATATCGTAAAGCAATATATGTGTATGATTCTAATACACATGAATTAATAAAAAAATTAGATAGTGTAACTAAAGGTATGAAATATGCTAAAGTTAATTTTTACACATTAAAAAATTTAATCGATAGTGGTAATCCTTATGAGGGTAAAATATACAGTTATAAAGATAAATTATAACATTCTTTTAACAATGCGTACGTTGCTATATAGCAACATTTTTTAGGTCATTTGTAGGCCGGTATAAATGGAAACATTTATAATTTATACCATTATATGCTGGAAATTTCTAAAGATTTAAATACGTTTATATAATACTAAACGTAACAAATTTAAATATGTAACAATGGATAATCAGCAGGAAACCTAAGTTAAAACTTTAATGGGATCCTCAGAGACTAGACATGGTACACCGATTAGCTCTACTCTCTTCAGGCTAATTAAATGTCTCTTTTGGCTTTGACGGTGAAGATATAGTCCAATAGAATAATAAATTATTCTAGTTTCTTTTAACTTAATTTGTACCTACTCCTTTGCTAGTAAATTCCCATTTTAGTAAAAGGGGGGGGTAATAAAATATGTAAAGAGAAACCTTATTTTATGTATAGAGAATTATAATAGCTACAGTTATGTTCTGTATATACATTATCATATAAAGGAAAATACTATTGTGGTAACCCTTCTGAGAGATTATTCAGTTCCGCTAGTGTTTATTCCTCGGACCACGAGGAGGACTCTACGCAACAATCAACCGTAACTATTGCAAATATTAACCAAGGAACTGGGTCGCCAGGAGACCCTGAAAATAATCCAAAAAAGGATAATACTAAAAAATCAGATAAATGTATAATTAAAACTCCTGTTTTCCCTAGTACTCCTGTTAAGGTGTATCATAATGCTAATAATTCAAAGTTAGATATGTTAAGTTACTTAAAAAACCAAGCTGTAATATATATGTGATTTAATAAAATCACAGGTAAAGTTTATATAGGTAGTGCTATAGATGGTAAAAAGCGTCTGTCTAGGTATTTTATGCCTTCGATTTTAAAGACTAACTCTCGAATTTACAGGAACATTCTTAAATACGGTCACAATTCCTTTAGTGTTAGTATATTAGAAGTATTAGGAGAAACTAAAAGTGTGTCGAAATCTTACATCTTAGCTAGAGAACAGTTTTATTTAGATTGGGCTCTAAAAACATACGGATTACAAGTCTTGAACTTGTTGACCGAAACTAATTCAAGTTTAGGATTGAAGCATACGTTAGTAACTAAAGCTAAGATAGCGAAAGCTAGGTTAGGAAAACTTCACTCTACTGATACTAAAAATAAACTCAGCCAAATGTTTTCAGGGAGAGATAATCCCTTTTTTGGTAAAAAACATACATCTGAATTTATTTCTAAATTAAAACAACGTACAGGTGAAGCAAATCCTATGTACAATAAAGCCAAGTCTGAGGCTTTTTTAATTCAACAAGCTAAAGGAAAACTCAATCCTAGATTCGGTCAACCTATCTCTAAAGAAGAGCTAGCCAATAGATATAAAAAAGTATATGTTTACAATAGTAAAAAACAGTTGATTAAATCTTGTGATAGTGTAAAGTCGGCTATAAAAGATTTACATATATCTGGTGATACTTTAAGAAAATATCGAGATTCAGATATTTTATATAAAGGTATGTATATTTATTCCAAATTACAGTATTAAGCCTTACGGTTTGTTAGTAACTAAGTTAGAAAGGTGTCGTCTAATGATCCTCGTTAATAATTTAAGCCTGGTTTATGGTTAATTTTATAATTTTGCGAATAATATTTTTTTTACATAAAATAAGATAAATGCTACAAGGAATGCCGAGTAAGGGCCCCTTAAGCAAGGCTAAAAATACTCTAAAGTAGTCAAATTCCGGATAAATCCTAAAAGCTCAGAATACTAACCTATTAATTTAAAAGGGTTTGATAGGGGACAGGCAATTACCTGTGTATAGTAACAAGTTCTCAGATTTTACTAAAGTAAGAATGGACGTTTGCGGATCTAAAATACCTCAACCCTCGCGAAGCGTAGGGTTAGTGTAAAAGAGCAACGAGTAGATGATTACTCGCCATCTATTAGGTTAAAACCTCTAATACCTCTTGAATATAGAGGATAGATAGATGGTGTAAGGTGTACTCTAATAGTCAAGGAAACGCGACGTTATATATTTAGCTTATACCTAAGATAAGAATTTAAGGGTTATTCCTATTAAGGTAAAAGAATATTAAGACATGAAGAATAAGTGATTATCCAGATGCCTATACCGGATGAAATATAGTAAGTAGTTTAGGTTCTATTGTTAGTGTAGTAGCTACGTATGTCTTCTTACACATAGTATACAAACAATTAACCATAGGTAATTTTGCTAACAGAGATCCTTGACATACTCCTCAATATAATACTGACACTTTACAACACTCATTAGATAGAAATTCTACTAGTATAGAATGAGGATTAATGAGCCCTCCTAAACCTCATTCCTTTACAAGTCTTCCTAAACAAAGTAGTGCCTTCCGACCTACTAATGTACTAAATAGGCCGAGAAATATAACAGGTGATAATTTTTACGATCACTCAAATAGTGATTAAAGCCGAACAATTACAGCATTTAATAGAGCACCCGTCAGATAATATATCAAACGATAAAGCTCTAGCACAAACTTTATATAGAGAAGCTAACGACTTGAGCTTTAAAATTCAAGATCGTACCGAGGATACCAGAGATAATTCTGTGCGCCCTTTAATTAAATATCACGCAGGATCTAGCGAGGATCCCTCCCTGTATAATCGGGAAGTAAAGGAGTGGGCTTATCCGAATTCGAAAGAATAGGGAAGTGTAGCATGCCCACAAAGGGAATTTGAAGTGAACTCATCTTAACTGAAAAGAATTCCCGACCTAACCTGACATGGCCCGTTTACATATACCTTATTGAGTTAGCTCTGCTCTGGGACCTAAATGATGAGATCCGCAGGACTATTTGATTATATCTCCTTTATAGGATTGGGGGGGTATATATACAATCAAAGATTCACTACGATAGGTAGGACAGGGTATAGGACCTAAATCAGGAAAGAGGAACGTACGTGATATTTAAGAACTGGGGATTCCCTAAGGGATGTAAATCCTACTCAGATCTCAGGACTGAGGACGAACCACCACACTGCCCGACTACCGGACAGCGCTATCAGCTACCCTGGTATCAATAATGGGACTGAGGAGGTAACAGACCAATAGACACCCTGAAAACAGCCTAGTGCAGAGAACCCAAATACGTTTGATAGACCCTTGAATTGTCTTCTTATTCCCCCTTTTTATTCCCCCTCGAGCTCTGCTGCTTATATATATATATATAAAATATAGGGGGGGGAATAAAAGGGGGGGGGGGGAAAGGTAAAAGTTTCGCGTCCAGTAAGTCCGCTATGGCGGGTAACATAGTTGGGAACGGAGTCTCCGTAGTAAGTAACCATCTTAGAAGAGACCATTGATACCGGAGCTGAAACAGGCCACCGATCCGGGTTGACTAAGATGGGTATGAAGGGAGACAGTTGCTTAACGTCTGTGAGCACTCATCGGGTAGAAATACACGACGGATGCAAAAGTCAGAAGTTTCGTCAGAGGTAAAACTGACCATAAGACCCACTACAAGCAATTATATGACAAAGATATAGGACGTCTATAACCGGGCCCCGTATGTAAACTATCATAATAAAAAGCCGCAGTGGTAAATATGACGGTAAATCTCCTAAAGGGGTTAGGGTGGGGGAGATTTAACGAAAACTTATAAAGTAATGGAGAGCCGGTATGCAGGGAAACTTGCACGTCCGGTTCGGAGGGAGGCCGTTGATTGTCAGCCATAGATGACAAGGAGAAAATCTCTATGGTCACGGTGCTGGCGGTCCACCCTACATTAATAACCAAATAGATAATAGTGCTATTAACATATTGGCTAACATGGACAATATGTTGATGTCAAAAGGATGATCCGTTAATCAAGATGAAGAATCATATGGTTTTTCTACCTTGAAAGATGATATCTCAGATGATGAAAATGACTCGGACTCTTTTGAAGAAAATGGACAAGGTGGAAACCCTTCTTCAACAGGAAATGGATCAGGTCCTTCAACAGGAAATGGATCAGGTCCTTCAACAGGAAATGGATCAGGTCCTTCGGCAGGAAGTGGATCAGGTCCTTCAACAGGAAGTGGATCAGGCCCTTCAACTGGTGGAAATCCTTCATCGGGGGGAAATTCTTCAGGTCCTTCAAATGACCAGGGTGGTTCAGGTGACGGACCTAACAAATTTTCTATGAGTGAAATAATAATAGTTGCATTATCAGGATTGGTATTAGAATTAGCTGATATGTTATCCAATATTCCGCTATTTTTTAACTATATTTAAATCTGCGAACCCTAGCAAGGTAGGGTGTCTTCCACCTCGATTAGTCCGCAGGGAAGGAGCGTACTGTGAGCCCTACCTTTTACTAAGAATGTAGGTAGGGCTGCTTTTTTAATTCCCCTTTTTCCCGAGCTTAGCTGCTTTTTATATATATATATATAAAAAAATAAAAACTTCATTATATATATATAATGAAGGCAGCAGAGCTCGGGGGGG